>FMJZ01003468.1_pt1 | contig 37002 bp, 33 predicted proteins | sample 1987881 | NCBI WGS metagenome assembly FMJZ01 (sample SAMEA4378227, study PRJEB15110) | soil metagenome | biome: soil; feature: Field; material: Soil | place: India | collected 2015-03-11 | depth 0 m
AAAAAGGGACTGTATTCTCAATAGGCCAGCGATCGCTCCCCTGTAACATAAACGAGCAAACATAGCCTAAGATTATCGGTAAGGTTAACGAAGCGATACATCCGCTCTACTAAGGAGGACATCAGCCTATGGCACTCGTACCCATGCGCTTGCTGCTAGATCACGCAGCCGAAAATGGTTACGGCATTCCCGCCTTCAACGTCAACAACATGGAACAAATCCAAGCCATCATGCAGGCGGCCCACGAAACCGACAGTCCCGTGATTTTGCAAGCATCGCGGGGTGCCCGTAAATATGCTGGGGAAAACTTCCTGCGTCACCTGATTTTGGCTGCGGTGGAAACCTACCCCCACATCCCCATTGTCATGCACCAAGACCATGGTAACGAGCCTGCCACCTGCTACTCCGCCATTCGCAACGGCTTTACCAGTGTGATGATGGATGGCTCCCTCGAAGCCGACGCCAAAACTCCCGCTAGCTATGAGTACAACGTCGCTGTCACCAGTGAAGTGGTAAAAGTCGCGCACTCCATTGGTGTTTCTGTGGAAGGCGAGCTGGGCTGCCTTGGTTCCTTGGAAACCGGTAAAGGGGAAGCCGAAGATGGCCACGGGTTTGAAGGTGCCCTCGATCACTCGATGCTCCTCACCGATCCCGATCAAGCCGTGGACTTTGTGGAGCGCACCCAAGTGGATGCCCTTGCAGTGGCCATTGGGACCAGCCACGGTGCCTACAAATTTAGCCGCAAGCCCACCGGTGAAATCCTCGCCATCAGCCGCGTGGAAGAAATCCACCGCCGTTTACCCAACACCCACTTGGTGATGCACGGTTCTAGCTCCGTGCCCCAAGACTTGATTGACATCATTAACCAGTACGGGGGTACAATTCCTGAAACCTACGGCGTGCCTGTGGAAGAAATCCAAAAAGGTATCAAGAGCGGCGTCCGTAAAGTGAACATTGACACCGACAACCGCCTAGCCATTACCGCTGCGGTGCGCGAAGCCCTTGCCTTGGCACCCAAGGAATTTGACCCCCGTCACTTCCTCAAGCCGTCCATTAAATACATGCAAAAAGTCTGTGCCGATCGCTATCAGCAATTTGGCACCGCCGGCAACGCCAGCAAAATCAAGCAACTCAGCCTCGATGACTATGCCGCCAAATACGCCAAAGGTGAACTGAGACAAGTGACTCAGAAAACCGTGGTGGTCTAGGCAGTCTGCGATCGCTGAGAAACCATAAAAATTCAGTAAAGGGTGGCGACGACCACCCTTTTTCCTTTGAATCAATGAATCAACAGAGGAACACTCTTATCAATTGATTTAACGGGCTTGGAGGGACTCGAACCCCCGACCTGCTGATCCGTAGTCAGCCGCTCTAATCCACTAAGCTACAAGCCCAAGTCAGGAACACTATCTTAGCATGAATTCCCAGAGATCTCAAAGGGGGAACAAAAAATTTGGGCGCCGGTGTGCCATAGTCGGGAGCGAAGGCCGTTGACCCAAATGGATAGATGCTGAAGAAACTCCACCGCTGGTTCCTGACCACTCCCCATCTGCCGCGATCGCTGGTGGCTTTTGGTCTGAGTCTGGCTGCCCTTGCCCTCTTGGATAGCAGTGCTAACCTTGTCCTGACTCATCTGAAAGCGACTGCCCCAAGGCTCTTTGCTGGGTTGGTTGCCGGTACCTTTGACACTGACTTTGCCCCAGAGGTGTGGCTCTCGGTGATTGGCCTCACCCTCGGCACCTTAATCATTGTGATTTCCATTGCGGCGCAAAATATTCCCAAAATTACTGAACTGTACATGCAGGACTGGACAAGCCTGATCTATGTCTGGTGTCTGGTTTTGGGCGGTGCCCATATCTTCTACATCAAGATTTTGCAGGACTTGGGCAGGCCTGCCGTTGGCAGCATCCTGTTGAATTTATACGGCCTTTTGCCCTTGGCGATTTTGACGGCACTGCCCTACATCTTCTACATCCTCAAGTCCATCCAACCAGAAAGTGTGGCTCAGCAAATTTACCGCCGCCAGTATCACTACATGAGTCAACTGGGCATCGTTCTCAAGGATGGCGTGTCCTATCAACCGCAGTTTTTGCGCCGCAGTCAGGCTCACCTGATCGCGGGATTGAACCAATTGGATGATTTGCTGGCCTATGTGGCGTTTCGGGGAGCGCAGGCCGAGATTATTGGTGCAGTCAGTGAACTGCTTCAGCACTACATCAGTTGCAAGCCGAACTACCCAGCCTATTTCTTTCGCCTCAGTGGTGCGGTAATGGGGGATATCGCCTTCAAGACGATGTTCGATCAATTTAGCCAGATTGAAGAGAACCATACCTTCTATGAGCAGAAGTGTTTTCGGCTCCTCGGGAATGCCTATGTGCGCTTTTTGGAGGAGGAGCAGTTTCCTTTGGCGTCGCTGTGTGCCTCTGAGATGTGTGCGATCGCCCACCGCATTCTCAGTATGGGGGATGACATTTTGCTGGACTTAATTATTATTCGCTTCAATACAATGATGCGCTTTGCCATTAAACACGGCAGTCGTCATAATGAGGCACGCAATCTCTATAACTTGGCCTTTCACTATCGGCGGTTTATCGAGAGTCTGGTGCATTACCAGCGACCCCAGCTCACCCAAACGTGTGTGAATTATCTACGTGCCTACGGGAATGAAGTCTATGAGTTGGCACAGAATAGTCCTGCCCTTTACTTTATTGTTGATGTTTTTGCTGCTGAGCTAAAGAAGGTCTTGATCCTCGTGAACGAGCAGCAGTGGGAGCAGCGACTGCAACTAGAACTCTTGGAGGAAATGCTTCGCCTAGATAATCCGCCGGAACTGCGTCAACCCCAAAATGGCGATCGCCCCTATGGCAAAAGTACAGGCGTGCGCCTACTGCAAATGGGACTCGCCCTCTTTTACTTGGCACGGCAACAACCCCAGTTTGCCCAGCGGATTGTTGAGGATATGGTGGAGGATGCAGCGGTTCTGGGCTTGGCGGGGTTTAAGCGTCTCTTTCAGCAAAATTGCGATCGCCTGCGCCATGCTCAGCCCAAGTTTTGGGAGGACACCGATCGCGGCAATGCCAATTTGTACTACTCAGAACACACCGAGCAACTGCCTGCCCTACAGACCCTTGTGGAGCGCGCTTGTCACGCTCTGGAGATGGCTCAGTCGTCCTAAAGCATGGTACAATAATAAGTCTGAGGGCGAGTGGCGAAATGGTAGACGCACTACACTCAAAATGTAGCGGGGTTTCCCCATGTCAGTTCGAGTCTGACCTCGCCCATTGACTAACCACCACCAAAGACTTGGATATTGGCAAAGGCACATACTGGCGAAGCGTGTCCCACACGAATGGCTTGGTTCGGTTCTCCCTTGCCACAAAACGGTGTGCCAAAGATGCCAAAGGTGGAGGCATCTCCGACAGCAATCAAGCTCTGCCAAAATTCGGGGGTTGTGCCGCGATAGTTGGGATTGCGCAGTGTGCGGGTCAGGCGGCCATTTTCAATGAGCTTGGCATATTCGCAGCCAAACTGAAATTTGAGACGATAGTCGTCAATTGACCAAGAGCGATTGGATTCCATGTACACCCCTGACTCGATATTGCCGATAATCTGATCAAACGATTGTGTGCCCGGCTCGATATTCAGATTGGCCATACGGTCAATGGGGGGACGATTCCAAGAACAGGCACGGGCATTGGCAACACCGGCAACCCCGGCTCGCTGCTGACTTTCAAGGCTGCCCAGACCCCGCAGCAGGCATCCTTCCTTGATGAGATAGGTGCGTTCAGCCGGCACCCCCAAGTCATCAAAGGCGTAGCTGGCCAGCTCACCGGGAACCGTCGGATCAAACGTGACATTCAAGAGGGGGGAGCCATACTGCCGCTGCCCAAAGTCCTCAAGGCGAATAAAGCTGCTGCCGGCATAGTTGCGCTCATCTCCCAAAATACGGTCTAGCTCTAGGGGGTGGCCGATGCTCTCATGGATTTGCAGCATCATTTGATCGGGAGCAAGTACCAGCGTCGTCGTTGTTTCTGGACACTCTTGGGCACTGAGGAGTTCAACGGCCTGCTCGCCAATGTGGTGGGCGCGATCGCTCAATTGATCAGTCGTCAGCCATTCTAGACCCCCTTGATAACAGCGGGCTAACCAACCGTGATCTGTCCGTTGCTGCACTACCCCTGCCCCCTGAGCGGTGGCACTCATGTCGGTGAGCACTTGATAAAACTGCTGTTCAATTTGACTGCCATCACTGGTGAACCACTGGCTAGTAGTCTCTACGGTTTGCACAAAGGCACGGGTTTGCACAATCTCGTCACTCACCTTGAGGCTATGGCAAATGTCCTTGAGGAGGTGACTCAACTCAGCGGCTGAGAGGTGATCAAAGGGTTGCTGTTGGGGCGATCGGTAATGTCCTTTGCCCTTGCCCCGTGCCGCTGGCGTAAAGTTAAAGACTCGCCAATGGGCAGCGGCTTTCGCCTGTTGATAGGCCTGCTGAATCGCCCGATGGATAGCACTGGGTTGCAAATCTGGGGTTGCTGTATAGGCAAATTGACCATTGACGAGCACCTCAACCATGACACCCCGCTGGTGCGATCGCTGGTTCATTTCAGGATGTCCATCCCGAGCACTGCGAGTCGTGACAATCTCCTCAACATAACGCAGCCCTAGCCAATCGAGGGGTAAATCAATCTGATTCAAGATGGCAGTAAAGTTGGGTGCAGTCATGGCAGCGTGCTACCTTAAGGGGTGGTCAAGTTAGAATCCTTTCCTATGCTAACGGCTTTTACTGCGGGGCTGACCCTCATCACGATTTCTGAGCTGGGAGACAAGACCTTCTTTATTGCTATGATTTTGGCGACCCGTCACAGCAAGCGGTGGGTCTTCCTAGGGTCATGGGCGGCTCTAATTGTGATGACACTGCTTTCAGTGGCCGTGGGTAAGGTCTTTCAACTTTTACCGCGAGAATTCACCTTCTATGCGGCGATTTTGCTCTTCACCATTTTTGGCCTAAAGATGCTGATTCAAAGCTGGCAGATGGAGGATACCCCCTGTGAGGATGAGTGTGAAGCGGCAGTGGAAACCGTTGAAAAGGCAGAAGCCAATCTCAGCCGTTGGGGCAGTAATCCTGCTTGGGCGACTTTTTTGGAGGCCTTTAGTCTCACTTTCATTGCTGAATGGGGCGATCGCACCCAAATTGCTACGATTACCCTTGCTGCCACTAACCATGCTTTGGGCGTTGCCCTCGGTGCCATGATGGGCCATGGAAGCTGTGTGGCGATCGCGGTGCTAGGCGGTGGCCTGATGGCTGGACGGATTTCGGAGCGGATACTGACCCTGAGTGGGGGAGCCTTATTTTTAATCTTTGCAATTGTAACTGCATTAGGGGGAGTTTGATTCATCAGTCCCTATTCCTAACTATTGGGACCATTGAGTCCAGAATTGATTAGGGGAGACACTGAGAGGCTGCAAATTTGCCCACTGTGGTGCGAATAAAGTCTTCTAGGGAACGTATGCCAGCCTGATCTTCAAACACCTTAGGGAGGTTCTGTTGCACCTTCTGGCGGATATACTGGCGATATTCAGGATTTTGCCCCAGTTCGGCAGCCCTTTGAATGTAGGCTGGGATATTTGGGGCAATCAGTTCAGGCATCTGTAATAGGGTCAGAATTCCCGCTGTATGTCGTCCGCGCATAAACCGCCCCGGTGTTGTTACAATTGGCAATTGAGCATAGTAGAGCGCCTCCAGGGTAGAATTACCCCCTGACCACTCAATACTATCCAAGAAAACATCTAAGCAGTGGAGCAGAGATGTAAAGCCATAGAAGTTCAAGGGTCGTGAGAAGAAACAGTAGTCCTGATAGTCTAAATTTTTTTTAGCAAAGGATTGCTCTAGCCGCGCTTCAAACCGCCGGCGGGTGTTCTTGCTCATCATAGTGGTGAGAAAGACAAATTGACAATTGGGAACCAATGCCGCAATTTCGGGATAGATAGTGTCAAATTGGGGCAGATACTTAAAAACACTCTGAAGGCAGCCGTAGATAACAGCGTCCTTCTTCAGCCCAAACTCCTCACGGGTGATAGGAGGCCGCGGATCCTGTGGCAGCGGCGAGAAGAAAATACCCAGATTTTTTAATTGCACTAATTTTTCAGTGTAGTGATTCTGGCCGTCGGTAGGCTCCATTAACTCACTACTTAGAAAGTAGTCTATTGTGGGTAGCCCCGACGTATCTGGGTGTCCCCAACTCATACACTGAATAGGGGCCAACCGCAACGCCGCCAACATTAAAACCGTGAAACTCATGCCAATTTCTGGAAAAAGGATTAGGTGGAGGCGATCAGAGCGGATCTGCTTTAGCCACCAATCAGGGGGATGATTCCCCTGAACAAATTTGTAGGCGTAGGTTTTAGCGATCTCTGTGCAAGAATTATTTCGATCAGAAACGGAGTAAACGTACAACTCAAACTCCTCTTTATTGAGGTGTTTCAGCAAGCCATGGAGCATGAGCTTCCAGACCGTGTGTTCCCAAAAGTGCTCACTGAGAATGCCAATCCGTAGGGGCTGGTGGGGGGCCACTGGCGGCAGCGGAGGACGCTCCTTGCCCTCCGGAAAGACGCTGGTTAGGACTTCGTGGAGGATGGTTCCATAGCACTGCTGGAGATTGCGCGTTTCTTTGCCCAAATAGGGCAGTAGGAAAGTGTTCGTTGTGCACAACCAAGAGTAAAGGGATTTTTTCTTTTCTGTAGAAAAGGTCTGAAAGTCGCTGTAGAAGTCTAGAAGGTCGGCTTTGAAGCGCTGATAGCATTCCTCTACCTCGGCTGGATCGCGGTAGCTGTAAAGAAGGTGGCGCGTTATGGAGAGATAGCGAATTCCTAATTCCCAATCTGTCCTCAGGCTAACTGCTCGGCGGTAAGCCTCCTCAGCTACTTCAGGCCTACTATCGTAGCCACTCAGTAGTCCCAATAACTGCCATGAAGTTTCGAGGGTGGGATTGAGGGCAAGGGCATGATGCACGGCAGCAATAGCGGCCTGCTTGTCTTTCTCTTCGTTTTTCTTTAGAGCCAGTTTTTGCCACCCTGTAGCAAAGGCCACATTACTTTTCTTGGCGGCAGCCTCCTGAAAGAAGAGCTCTAGCTCAGTAGCCATTCTTAGAATCCAGCTCTCCCATTTAGTATAGCCAGTACAGCTAGGGGGAATATCCTATCCTGAGGTCACTAACAATAGCCACATCTACATCAGTTGGCTCACTGCTTCGTCTTAATTTAGACGAATTTGTGATAGACCTGCCCCTGGGTAGTAGGTGCCTAAAATTTGCAGGTGGTTGTAGCCACGCTTGCCCAGTTCATAGGCACCCGTCTGACTCATTCCCCGCCCGCCAAAGACATCCCGCACAATGTCGTCGGTTGCCGCATACATCGAAACCATCACTCGTCCACTTTTGGTGAGGACAATGCCCCGTGTGGCTTGCACTGCCGCTTGCGTGGTGTTCCACTCGGTTTCAATTCCACGATACACCTGCCAACGCTCATCGTTCCCCAGATCAAAAAAGCGGCTAGCGGGTTGAAACATTTGGGCAAGGGCATAGGAACGGGCGGCAATTGCCTGTGCTTTTAAGGTTTCCATTGGCCAGTGGGGATAGACTTCTGAACCGACAACACTCACTAAGTAGTGTTCTAGATCTACTTGGTTGACAGCTGTAACTGTATTTCCCTGAGCAATGAGGCGGACAGCACCACGATACCATTTCTCACCCACAAATATAAGTTGATTGCTGGAGCGAATCCAGAGGGAGGGAGCAAGGGGTTGGCCATTCCAGAGCAACACTCCCCCACGGGCTGTGACCACAGCGCCTTGAAAAGGAGCAAGCTGCGTCATCACTTGCTGTTGATCATTGGTAACGGCGGTGGCTACGGCGGTGCCAACGGTCAGTTGACTTTGATCGCGGGCGATCGCCACCCGCACTTGAGGGGCAGGGCCTTGGCTCGGAGGCACGGGTTGCAAGGCAGGAGGGGGCACTGTGGGCAACATTGCCTTGGCGGGGGTAGAGGTAGCCGCTGGTGGTTGGGGGGCTTGATTGGGGACAGTTGCTAGTAGGGGATCGCGGCCATCCAAAATCGGCCGGGGCAGAGGTCGTTCAAGTTTAACTGGGTCAGGTAAAGGCATTGGTTCTGAGAGAGCCATCGGTGTCGGGGATAGACTCCGCAAAAACCAGAACCCTAGGCCTGCACTAGCGATCGTGGCCATCGTAAAGGAAATGAGCAACGGTGAGTGTCCTCGCTTTGTCCCCTGGAACAGAACCCAGCCCATTCAGGTGTCATCTCCACTAGCACCTTGCCTATTGTATAGGGGAGTACGGAATTGACCATGCAACATTTGCTGATTTAGAGCAGCGAAGAAGCTGCTACCTGCTGTAGCCATTGCTCCACCGTATTCCCATAAACAGCTAAGCTGTACTCCTGTTCCGCCTGCTGCCGACAGGCCGCCCGATCAATTTGATCAATCTTGCCAATGGCGGCAATTAAGGCCTCGACCGAATCTGGGGTAATGAGAAACCCTGTTTGACCATCACAGACAATTTCACTCGGCCCACCGCGATCGTAGGCAATGACGGGAACGCCACAGGCGAGGCTCTCAATGACCACATTGCCAAAGGCTTCAACCCAGCGGGAGGTGAGCAGGAGGGCGCGACACCGCCGCAAGCGTGCCTGCATTTCCCGGGTGGGGAAAAATCCCAAATATTCAATGGGGGCATCGGGGTAGTCGGCTTGGATGCGCTGCCAATAGTCCATATCTTGCAGTTGCCCCATGATTTTCAAAGGGGTGCGGGTGACATTGACGGCGGCGACAGCATCTTCGAGTCCCTTTTCGGGAGCAATGCGCCCCAGCCAGCACAGAGCATCCTCTGGTTCTGCACAAAAGTCGTAGAGGGAAAGATCAAGACCACTGCCCAAGCACACACAGCGATCGCCAAAGGGGAAGGTAGCGGCTTGGGTGCGGGTATAGACACTAATGGTTCCCGGATAGTCATCAATCACACGGGCGATCGCCTGATCCATGACATCGGAGACCGAGGCCATACTCACCAGGTGCCCCACAGGACGACTGAGAAAAGGCGTCAGGTAAAAGGGGAGCCAGTCGTAGGCAAAGTTGACAATGACATCAAATTCCTGTTGAAGCTGCCGCACCCGTGCCCACATATTCGCTAACACACTATTGGGCGGCAGCATAATCGGTTGATCGCGGGTTTGATGCTGTGCTGGCACTTGCAGGGCACCCGCTACTTGTTCAATGGTTGCCGCCACCGGCAAGTGGGAACCCTCGGGGGCAAGGATGTGAATGGTGTGCTGGCGATCGCCCAAGGCTTGAGCCATATTGAGGATCGTTAATTCAACACCGCCCCCTTTTCCTGTCCCCAGAGGGCCAACCGAAGTGGAAACAAAAAGCAGCTTCAGAGGTCAACTCCTAGCGCAGAGCTTCAGCACCCGCCACCACTTCAAGAATCTCTTGGGTAATGGCAGCTTGACGCGCTTTGTTGTAGGAGAGGGTGAGGGTCCCAATCAGCGCTTGAGCATTATCGCTCGCGTTATTCATTGCCGTCATCCGCGCTGCCAATTCCGAGGCGGCGGCCTCTTGTAGTGCCCGTAGCAACTGGTTATTCAAGTACAGGGGCAGCAGGGCATCGAGAATTTGCACCGGATCCTGCTCAAAAATCATGTCAGGGGGTAGAGCGGGCAATGTCGAGGTCACTTTCTCGCGGTTGACTTCCAAATGGGAGCCACGGGTTGTCAGGCGGAAAATTTCATCATCGGCGGTTTCTAGCCCCTGGGGATCGAGGGGGAGCAGGGTTTGGACAACGGGCTTTGAACTAATGAGGGAGACAAACTTGGTGTAGATGAGTTCCACCCGATCCACCGTTTCCGAAAGAAAGAGGGAGAGGAGTTCACTGGCAATTTGACCCGCTTCACTGGCGGAGGGGATTTGCTCTAGGCCAGAATACACGGCATCAATGGGATAATCACGGCGCTGGAAGTATTGGGCTGCCTTGCGACCAACAATCACCAGAATATATTTGACGCCCTCGGCTTCGAGTTCTCGGGTACGCTCCTTGGCACGGCGAATAACGTTGGTATTGTAACCGCCGCACAGCCCGCGATCGCCGGTCACCACTAGCAGCGCCACCGTCTTCACAGGACGCTTCGCCAACAACGGTAAATCAACATCCTGAAAGCGTAGCCGAGTTTGCAAGCTGTACAGAACCTGCGCCAAGCGATCGGCAAAGGGACGACTCGCCATCACTTGTTCTTGGGCACGGCGAACTTTTGCTGCCGCCACGAGGCGCATCGCTTCAGTAATCTTGCGGGTATCTTTAATCGTTTTAATGCGATCGCGAATAGCTTTGAGATTGGGCACGGTAATCTAAACTCCTAAGCAAAGCGTCCCTGCCCTAAGATTTTAGCCCAGAGGGGGATCGCCTAAGCAGTCTTTTCACGAGAGGTTGACCCACCCCTGCCAACCAGCGTTGTGATCACAGGAACTGCCAAAGCGGCGACAGGGGGAATCATGCGGCCAATGGGCTGCGGGAGATTTAAGCTGACGCTCAAGGCAGAAACCATAGTTGCGGCAATGCCACTGATCCAAAGCACAGTGTCACGCCGCCGTTGTTGTCGCTTCAGTTGGTGATTTTCTTGGGCTGCGAGGGGCAGTTCCGTAGGGGAAGATGGGTTGCGGAGAGCTTCTAAATCTTTCTGAAGGGCATGCAGTTCATTTTGGGTTTGGGCAAGTTCTTCTTGCAGGTGATCGCGCTCCCTTTCCACTTGGGTGAGTTGCCGCGTTATTTCCGCTAGTCGTTGGGCGAGGCCGGCATCTGGAGGATTAGTGAGGAGGGCGGTATCCTCTAAAGGAGCCGGTGGTGAAGCAGCCAACACCGTCTCAAGTTGTTGTTCGAGAGCAGCTTTTTCGGTTTGTAGTGAGGCCAGTTGATCTTGAAGTTCTTCAATTTGTGAGACTTGGGATTGCAGGGTTGCCACTTGACTTTGCAGTTCCTGAATCTGGGAGGCTTGCAGTTGCAGCGTTGCCAGTTGCTGCTGAAGTTCGTCTTGCTGAATGAGAGCCTGTGCCAGTTCCTGTTCAAGATTTTGCCGCAGGCCGCTCAAGGTGGCATTTTCTTCGCGGAGGCGGGCAATTTCGGCTCCAAGGGGGGCTGCTTCTACCGCTGGCGTTGCTGCTTGCGTCTCTAATTCTTTCATCTTGGCCAAGAGGGCTTCATGCTGCTGCTGAAGGCGGGCAAGGTCTTGGCTCAGTTGATCTCGCTGCTGCTGAACGTTGTTCAGTTCTGCAGTGAGCTGGCTAATTTGCTCCTGAAGGGCTTGGTTTTGGGCGATCGCCCGCTGTTCTGCGGTAAGGGTGAGCGACTCCAATTCAGCCGTCAGGGAATTGAGATCAATATCCTGTGCGGGAGGCTCGTCCAACTCACCCAAATCACTGATGATGTTTTCTAGGAGATCGTCGGGTTGGTTGCTAGGGGGTTCTGGACTGGCCATAATCCTAATACCTGCGCAAGTGCTAAGAATTGCTCCAATTATAGCGATCGCCGTCCCTATCCTCTAGGCTAGGAGGCGTTCTTCAATTCTTGAACTAACCTGCATGCTCAAACGCGAACTAGGGCTGTGGGGCGCCATTTTAACGGGTCTAGGCTCAATGATTGGTACGGGGCTATTTGTCAGTTTAGGCATTGCCACGGACCTCGCCGGCCCTTGGGTGTTGATAGCTCTGATCTTAGCAGCAGCGATCGCGCTGTGTAATGGTCTCAGTAGTGCCCAATTGGCCGCCTCCCATCCTGTGAGTGGGGGTACCTACGAATATGGGTATCGCTATCTTTCTCCCCCTTTCGGCTTTACAGCAGGGTGGATGTTTTTACTGGCCAAATCGGCTTCGGCAGCCACTGCCGCCCTTGGCTCTGTGGCTTATCTCTTCCAATGGCTTGGCCTAGAGGACAACAGCGGGCGCTGGCAAGTCATGGCTGCTCTGGGGCTACTGGCGGTCTTGACCTGTGTGGTACTTTTGGGGATCCGGCGATCGGCGCAAGTGAATCTGGGGATTCTCCTTGTCACGTTTACCAGTTTGTTGCTCTTTGTGGGCGTTGGCCACGTCCAACAGCAGGGAGGGTCACTTTGGTCGGCAGCATCGCAACCGCTGTCACTCAAGAATCTTCTCCAAGCAACGGCACTGCTCTTTGTCGCCTATGCAGGCTATGCCCGTATTGCTGTGCTGGCGGAGGAGGTCAAGACCCCCCGACGAACGATTCCCCGCGCCATTGTGATCACCATTGCCATTGTTCTGCTGCTGTACCTGAGTGTCACTTTCGTTGTCCTCGGCAGTCATGATTCAGCGAACCGCACAACTACTGCCTCCCTAGAGGTTGTGGCCAGTACCTTTGGCGTGCCTTGGCTACGCCCTTTCATTGCTTTGGGGGCGATCGCTGCCATGGTGGGGATTTTGCTCAATCTGTTGCTCGGCCTCTCCCGTGTGGTGTTGGCAATGGCGCGACGGCGAGATTTACCAGCAATTTTGGCTCAGATTCCAGCCCAAGGAAAACAACCTGTCGCTGCCATTCTTGCTGTCAGTGGAGGGATTGCCCTATTGATCCTCATTGGTAATGTAAAAACTACGTGGTCTTTTAGTGCGTTTAGCGTGCTGATTTACTACGCCATTACCAACCTTGCCACACTGCAACTGGAGGAGCCACAATTTCCCCGCTGGCTTGCGGTTACGGGTTTAATTGGCTGTCTAGGGCTGGCCTTTTGGGTCGAGGTCCAAGTGTGGCTATCGGGGTGTGGTCTCATTCTTCTTGGACTTGCTTGGCACTACTGGGTGCGAAGGGCAAAGGCCGCTTGAAAGTCTTGCCGGGTCATCGGTTGCGTCACTTCTAGCCCCTCACCCCCTAAAACGCGCAGGGGTTCACCACCAATGGAAATCCAAACTGGCGCATTGGGATCATTCGCTGTTGCTGTGTACAGTACCTGTCCTAGGCGTGCTTGCATGGAAGCACTTCCCCCACCTTTTGTAAACTCTGGGGAGAGATCCACATGGATGCCATCGGCTTTGACTTCTACACGATTGACACGGGTATTTTCCGGAATGCTGGTGGTGACATCTTGATTGGCGGGACCCGCCAAAAGCCGCTCCAGACGAGATTGAATAAAGAGTTCTGGCCGTGTTGCTGGGGTATTAATCTGTACCGTAGAGGGCACTAAAACGAGGCTATCCCCTTGATTTTTAACCCAAAAAATTTGAGTTTCCTGCTGCTGGGCAACTTCCGCTGGATTAGGAACCGGATCTCCCTGCCGGGGGGGATTCAAGGTTAGCCATGCCGCTGTACCAGCCGAGGCAAGGCCAATAACCGCCAGCACAATCAAAGCGGGGCGGGAGCGGGTGACTTTTGCTACCATCACGATCTCTCCTTGGCGGGATGCACCTGCCATTACCTTTGACGCTATGATTCAAGGGTAAAGTTCCAGTTTCTGTGGCCTTAGGGGCAGTTGCCCACTGCTTAAACTAGAGGATAGTTCCCCCTTTTGATAAAGTTTAAGTCATGGTGCAAACGACTCCCCGTGCAGAAGAACTGGCCACTGCCCTCCTTGATGCGGTTAGGATTGCTCCCCAAGATTGGCATCGCCTCAAGGGAAATCGCCGTGCTCGCGCCCTCGAACAAGCGGCTGCCGCTCTGATCTATCTCCTCAAGGACAATGATGCTGAGGCACTGGCGCATCTCCAACAGGCAGTGGGTTGGCTCGATCGCTCCATTAGTGCGCCGCCTTGCCCTACGCATCATCATTAGCGGTGCCAGCGTTGCCACTGGGAAACCACCAGATCGCTTGTGACATGGAGCAGTGCCGATAGCTCTAGGCCAAGGGCGATCGCAACTCCCCAGCGCCAGTCGATTCCCTGCCAACGATGTAGCCATTCCTGCACAAGGGAAAGGTGGCCTGTGCATGCGGCGACCCCGGCCACAAGACCCAGTCCTAACCCCAACCAAAAGCTTAGATAGAGCAACCGAATCAGCGTGCCCACCACTGGGCCATGGGTCCAAAATGAGCGATGGTGAAAAGCTTTTTGGTAGAGCAGCCATATTCCCCGCAGCCAGCCCCAACGGTAGTAGGGCAAGGAGGGGGTATCGAGGTCTGGACTGAGGAGAAAGCCGCCAATACCAAAACTAGTGCTGGCAATCGCCCCCCATATCCAGTCACGGGTGAGGGCACTGGCGGTGAAGCCCACAAGGGGCATGCCGATCCAAGTTAGGCGATCGTGGGTACGGCCACTGGGCATTGACGATTCCGCAGATATTTCCTAGGGCAAAGCTACGGAAAAACAGGCTGGATCATGCAATCGGAGAACTCATTGGCGCCAGTGTGCGTCTAAGTGGACTTGAAGCAAGCTGAAATTTGAATCTCATGAAGGGCGATCGCGCAAAACTAAATCGCAGGATGTGCCAGTTCACATACTTGTTCCGGATCAAGTATGCTGAGCACGTTTGAGCAAGCGGCTTGGCTAGCCAACTTGGCAGTGTATTGTGCATCGCTGGTGGAGGAAGGGTGAATGGATCAACCGTGGCGTTGTTGGCAATTTCGAGCTGTGGTGAGTTTGCTATGGGCACCTGCCGCTGCACTGGTCATGGCTCAACCTGCTTCAGCCAGCCGCCTACAATTGTGGCAACTCAACCCTGCCACCAATCAACTGGAAATTCGCACCGAACGCGCTGTTCAGCCCCGTGCTGAGTTGGTCTATAACCCGACCCGCCTTGTCATTGACTTGCCTGGCGTGGTTCTCGGTAGCCCCCAGATCAGTCAAAACTACAGTGGTGCCATTCGCCAAGTGCGGGTTGCCCAGTTTGACCCCCAAACTACACGGATTGTGGTGGAATATGCGGACGGTTTTACAATTGACCCACAGCAGGTGCGCTTTCGGGGAGTCACAGCCAATAACTGGTTGGTGCAACTACCCACACCCCAGCAGCAAACAGTTTCGCTACCGCCGCTGCCCCCACCGTCTCCCCCTTCTGCTCCTCCCGTAACGCCCACAGGGCCGCTGCAAGTGCGAAGTTGGCGGGCAGATGCCACGGGTTTTTTAGTGCTAGCTGATCGCCCCCTGCCCGAGGGAAGCTACACCCTTCGCCGCCCTCAGCGCGATCGCATTGAAATTCTCCTCAGCAATAGTGAACTCATCCGCAACTTTAGTCCTCGGCGCTTGGAACTGCGCCGCTTTGGTCGGGATCTTGTCCGGGCAGAGGTCCGTACTCAAAGCAATCGCCAAGTCCAAATTACCCTCGACATTGACCCTCAAGATGCCGATTGGCAAGTGACGCCCCGTAGTGATGGCTTTGTGATTGTGCCTTCAAATACGGCAATTACACCCCCACCTCCCCCGACGGCGCCGCCACCGTCCCAACAACCTAGTGTGATTCCTGCGGCCAGTGCTCAAACTCCCGTCACAACGATCCAGCGCGTTGATCTGGGGGGACGAGAGTTGCTGATTCAGGGCGATCGCACCGTTTTCTATAACGTGGGCTGGGAAGGCAGTCGCTATCGCATTCGCCTACGGCAAGCACAGTTGGACAGTAATCTGCGCGAACCCCGCCTTGTCACCGGTAGTCCCCTAAGCAATATTGAATTTCGCCAAGAGGATAATCAAACCGTTTCTATTCTCCTGACGCCAGCACCGAACTTTCGTATCCTTGGACCTCGCCCCCTCTCTGCGGAATCCTTTGTGGTGCAAATCCAAGGCGTGCATGACTCGCCTACGAGTGCTCCAACACCCATTGATATCCCTCCCACGGCAACCACCCAGCCCGTCCCGCGGGGGCGTTTTGTGGTGGTCATTGACCCCGGACATGGCGGACGCGATCCCGGGGCCATTGGTATTGGCGGCATTCGTGAAAAGGATATTGTTCTGGATATCAGCCTGCAAGTTTCCCAATTTTTGCAGCAGCAGGGTGTGCAGGTGATGATGACCCGCACTACAGACATTGACTTAGACTTGGCTCCTCGGGTCGCCATTGCCGAACGGGCACGGGCAAATGCCTTTGTGAGTATTCACGCCAATGCTATTAGTCTGGCTCGCCCCGATGTCAATGGCTTAGAAACCTACTTTGCCCCCGGACGCTCAAGTCGTTTGGCATCTGCCATTCACAATAGTATTCTCAGTTCCTTGAACATTCGCGATCGCGGGGTACGATCAGCGCGATTCTACGTCCTCCGCAATACGTCGATGGATTCTGCCCTTGTCGAGATAGGGTTCGTTACAGGCGCAGAGGATGCCGCCAATTTTCAAAATCCTGCTTGGCGGACGCAAATGGCACGGGCGATCGCCCAAGGCATTCTCAACTTTTTACAGGGAAGATGATGGAGCTGACGGGAGTCGAACCCGTGTCCGCCCTAGCTATTCATCGACTGCTCATTCACAGGCTTAGCCTTTCTGACCCTCAGGCGGGAACTGTTCCTTATCCCGAACAGTAGGATGCTCTGGTAGAGTCTTTGCTAAACAGCCCACCAGAGAGAACTGCCTAGCGCATCCGTTGGGGTTAACCCGCTGCCCTTAACGGAGTCGGACAACGAGTGCTCGAACCTGTTTAGAGGTCTTAGGCTACCGCAGCAGCTTTACGAGCGAAAGGAACGATGTTGTTCGCAGTTACTTTTGGTTTGGACTCTGGATTAACGAGAGATAGCCCACTCTCGACCTGTATCACAGCCCAACTTTCACTAGGACGTCGAAGCCGTTTCAGCCCCTTGTGTAGAGTTACCCCTAAGATAACGCATTTTTTTGGAGTTGACAATGGGTCGTTATTCGAGCGATCGCCGGCCAATGGTTCGCGGTTTAGGACGGGGTGCCGGGCCTACCATCGCCACCATGCGATCCAACTGTTTGTGTTGGGCAAAATACGCTTGCCACAGGGCAGGGGCATCCAGCGTGTCACCCCCATGAGTCGTTAAGCGTTGCCGCACCCGACAGAGGACAGGCGTATTCACACAGGCCCCCGCAATAATTACTTGCCCCTTACTCAGGGCAGGCAGTTCTTTGAGTAAATCTCGGCCAGCGGCCTCCACCCCATGTTTGAGGCTCTCTTGATCGACAGGGTTGACAATCCGCAGAATAAACTGGCTCATACACTGGGAGAGAACATCGCTATCGAGTTTGCCGGGACGCTGAGTAATCAGTCCCACCCCAAGGCCAAATTTACGACCTTCGCTGAGAATCGTGCGCAGCACCCGCTTACATTGCGAGGGTTCATGGGCAGGGGCAAAGCGATGTGCCTCCTCAATCAAAATAAAGACTGGGTAGGGTAAGTATTGCTCATCCCCCTCACAGACAAGCTCTTTTTGGGTATTCATGCGGGCGTGGTTGGTTTGGCGCAAAATTGCTGTGGCAATGACCTGCTGCTCCTCAAGGGGAATCTCATTCATTTGCAGAATCGTCACTTGGCCGGGGGTAAATAACTTTTGCGGTGGCAAGTGCTCACAGGCATGGAAATAGTCGGAGCGCTCCATTTTTTCCAACTTCCAAGCCAAAGCATCAGCAGAGGAACCCTGCTTGACATTGCCCTCTTCATCTTCAACGCGATCCACAGCATAGACCGCTGCAATCAAGTCCTGTGTACTCCAACGGCCATTGGGATAGAGGCGGCGCACTTCATCGTGGGCTTTTTTGAGAATGGCCTGCTGGCGATCGCTCATCTGGGGAAGCAGCGTCAGAATATCGTGAAACTCTAGGGAAGAAACACGAATTTTGACCTCTTGGGGCGTAATAATTTTCACCTGAGGTTGATAGCCATCCTCCCCTTGAAAGGCTTCGTGTCCCCTCAGTTGCGCCAGCGTGTGGTATTCACCGTGGGGGTCGAGGATCAGCACTGCGGCTCGATTTTTGGGCGACAGCAATTCCTCCACCAAAACTCCTGCTGTGTAGGATTTCCCTGACCCTGTCCCGGCAAGGATGGCCACATGGGTACTCACTAGTTCCTTCACATCGAGGACAATGGGAACGGCGCCCTCCTCGCGCAACAACAGCGACCCAATATGGGCTGCCCCCGGCACCTCCGGCTTTTTCTTGTTGAGAACCCGCCGCAGCAGTTCATCTTCCGCTAAATAGACCCTGGCACCAGGCAGGGGGAGCCGCCGCAAATTATTAAAGCCAAAGACCTCATGAAATTCCCCCATCACTTCTACGGTTATCTCATAGAGTTCCGCCGGTTCACAGGTAAAACCAATTAGGGCAGCCACGGCACTGGGATTCAGTTCGTGATCAGCAAACATCCGATCCGGTAGATGCTCAATCAGACGGCAGCCAGTAACCTTGCCCAAGACTTGGTGAACAGGACCAGCATGGGAGTTTGAGGCCACACTTGGGGAATGGCTCAACTCGTAATAGACAAATTCACCCATTCGCACAGGCTGGGCATCGGCAGTAATAAAGACGTACTCGCTACCGCTGTCTCCGGGTCCTTTGACAATGCCGACAATGTGACGCGAGGAATGATGACTATTCATGGCACAGGACAGGTTCCTCAACCAAGGTTGTATTGACACTCCCGCCGAATCAATTCGGGGGATTCTTGTGCAGCCGAAAAATGGACTCACAACGGCGCTGTCAAGCTGCCTCTACTGACTCCCCTCAGGTCAAACCTGAAAGTTGCCTCTACATTTCACCTTCGGGTTTTTCACCGAAGGGTAGCTAACCCCAATCCTACGCCATTTTCTAATCAAGGGTCTGCAAGGTGCCTATTCCTCAAGCACTGGCGGCGGCCCACTGGGAGCAGGAATCAAAAAGGCAACAATGGCACCCAAAGCAAAACCAGCAACATTGCGCAGAACAGGTAGCCATTCTTGGGTGCGCACCAGAACAGGGCCAAGGCCAAAGGCAAAGAAGAGCATCCCCCACAGGGGCGAAAAGAGGAGAATCCACTTCCAAGCCACTTTTTGATCAGCACGGCGGGGACGAGCCACAAAGCCCAAAATGATGCCGCTAAGGATGGAGGTGGCAAGGGTGAGAATCCATTGCTCTTGGGGTAATCCCGGTACGGCACGGCATCCCCCTTGGGAGAGGCAGGTTTCAATGGCATGGAGAGATTGCAGGATCGCCTGATCTTCACCGTTGTCGCGAACAAAGTATTGATTGCCAAAGCGGGTTTGCAATTCAACCCAAAAGGTGCGCTGGAGGACGCGGTAGGCGGTGTCACCAACATTGAAGTTCAAAAGATTACCGCCCCTTGTATCGGCCACTAGCAGAATACTGCGATCGTCTAAGTCCCAAAAATCCCGAACCGCTAGGCCGGGGGTGCGATCGTACTGGGTAAGGACGCGCAATTTCCAGCCCGTCTGTGCTTCAAATTCTGCCAGTTCGCTGTCAAGGCGCTCTTTTTGAACGGGTGTCAGAATCTCAGCTAAGTCAACGACATTGGTTGGCTCCCTGGGCAATAACTCTGGATTGTTGAAGCTATGGGCAGGAGCGATCGCCCCCAACCAGCAGAAGCTCACAAGCACCATCACTAAACCAATTTGGCGAAACCAGCGCCGAACTTGTTGTGGCATCGTAATAAAAATTTACAAACAGGGCATCTTTTTTAATTATCTTAAGGGTATGCTGCGAAACATTGCAATCAGCCCCCTCGTCTTCTCAGGCAAGATGCAGCTTTTGTTAAACTCACCCTATCCTGAGAATCCCATTGCTATACTGCAAGTCTAAAAGTTTTGTTGTCCCTGTCTCATCAGTCACTCCTCACGTGCGATGCCCTACTCTCCTCAACTACTGCAATACCTTGAACAGGAACTGGCACTGCCGCCAGAGAGTATTGCTATGGCTTTGCGTCAATGGCAACAGCAGCGCGGATCGTTGCCGATTATTCTTTGGCAGTATGGATTGATTACACTCGAGCAGTTGGATCGGATTTTTGAGTGGCTCGATCAAACGCGGGGCGATCGCTCTTCCCACATTTCTTCCTAGGACTGGTGACTAGCCTGCTGCCGCTCGTGACCCGCCGCTTTGACCACTGCCTGAAGGGCTCCTGTCGGATGAATTGGTGCATTATCCATCGAAAGTCAACCCCCCCCTTTCCAAGGACGACGGGGCACAACCGTGGGCGCTCCTCAGTCCTCTCGCTTCAGCCAGTGATGGAGGATAGCGCGACTGACCTGAAAGATTTGAGTCGCTTCACTGATTTTGCCACCCTGCTTGCTATGGGAGACAACCCACTCTCGTCAGTCCAAGCGATAGCTCATGTTCTTGAGTGATATGCATGAGTCTTTGAGTATAGCCAATCTCTCACGCCCTTTCGAAATAGCTATATTCTTCCTCTCATTATTAATCATCACTTTAACTGACTGACAATAGGCCTCGGTGACGGAGCAGGGGTTCGGTGATCGGTTCACGGCCTCGAAAAGCTTTGAAAATCTCCATAGGGGGTTGGCTGCCGCCAAGGGCAAGCACAGTGTCGCGATAGCGTCGTCCCATTTCAGCAACGGCCTGCTCGTTGTCTAGACCTGCTTCCTCAAAGGCAGCAAAGGCATCGGCGCTCAGAACCTCTGCCCAAAGATAGCTGTAGTACCCCGCTGCATAGCCGCCCGCAAAAATGTGGCTAAAGCTACAAAGAAAGGCATCCTCTGGCAGAGGGGGTAGAATCATCGTTGTCTGCGCTAGGCGATCGCGCACTCCCTGGGGCGTCTCCCCCTGACCCGGTTGATAGCGATGGTGCAGTTCTAAATCCAACAAACTAAAGTGCAACTGCCGCAATAGGGCACTGCCTGCGCGATAGGTACGGGCGGCAACCAGTTTGTCGTAGTAGTGTTCTGGCAGGGGTTCCCCCGTTTCATAGTGGCGTGCCATGCCAAAAAGGGTCGGGCGATGGTAGCACCAATTTTCCATAAATTGACTGGGGAGTTCGACGGCATCCCACTCCACATTGTTAATGCCCGCTGCCCCCGCTTCATCCACCCGCGTCAGCATGTGGTGCAAACCATGCCCAAACTCATGGAAGAGGGTTTCCACTTCGCTAAAGGTCATCAGGCTCGGCTTGCCATCCACGGGTGGCGTTTGATTGCAGACCAAGTAGGCAACGGGTAAACGGGTACGCCATTCCCCCTGAATGCGATATTTGGCGCGGCCAAGGCAATCGTCCATCCATGCGCCGCCGCGTTTTTCGGCAGGACGGCTGTAGGGGTCAAGGTAAAAGTGGGCGATCGTCAGATGATTTTCATCGAGGATGGCAAAAAAGCGCACATCAGGGTGCCAAACGGGGGCTTGCCCATCTGCTGGCACAACGGTTACACCAAAGAGCCGCTTCACTAGGCCAAATAGACCCTCAAGCACTTGGGGGAGAGGAAAGTAGGGACGCAGTTCCTCATCGTTGAAGTCAAAGAGGGCTTCCCGCTGCCGTTCGGCCCAATAGGGAATATCCCAGTGCTGCAGATCGTTGACTTCGGGTGCCCCTTGGGCAGCAGCAAAGGCTTTCAGTTCTTCCAGTTCTCGCGCGGCAGCGCGATAGCTGACTTGACGCAGCTCCTCGAGGAGCTTTTCCACACTGGCGACGCTATCGGCCATTTTGCTGGCAAGGCTGAGTTCAGCATAGGTGTTGAATCCCAAAAGCTGTGCCTCTTCGACCCGCAGGGCAAGGATGCGCTCAAGAACGGGGCGGTTATCCCACTCACCACTGCTGGCACGGGAAATATAGGCGCGATAGACCTGCTCCCGCAAGTCCCGCCGTTGGCTGTGCTGCATAAAGGGGCCATAGCTGGGAAAGTCAAGGGTAATGTGCCATGGTCCTGTTTCGGGGGTGGCGGTCTCAATACCATCTTGGCGAGCGGTTTGGGCAGCCAGTGCCAGTAGGCTGGGGGGAAGTCCAGCCACTTCATCGGGTTGGGTGAGCTTGAGGCGAAAGGCCTTGGTGGCATCCAAAAGATTGTTGGAAAACTGGGTAGATAGCTCCGCCAATTCCAGTTGAATGGCGTTGAAGCGCTCCTTGGCGGCTCCTGTCAAACTCACGCCACTGTGTTCGGCGTTGCGAATGGCGGCCTCAACAATCCGTTTGCGCGCGGGGGGATAGCTCTGAAAGTCTGGGCTCGCAGCCAGTGCCTTAAAGCCTTCATAGAGGGGACGCGATTGCCCCAAACGGGTGTAAAACTCCACCACTTGGGGTTGAACGGCTTCGTAGGCTTGACGCAGTTCAGGACTGTTTTTGACCCCTGTGAGATGGCTCACAATGCCCCATGTCCAACCGAGGCGATCGCTCAAACGTTCGAGGGGTTCCACTAACCCTTCCCACGTAGGCGTGAAGGATTGCTCGAGGGTCTCTAATTCTTGGCTGAGTTCCTGCAACAGTTGGCGCACGGCTGGCTCAACATGGCTCACCTGAATCTGATCAAAGGGGGGAAAGCCGTCGCCCCGCAAGAGGGGATTATCGGTGTCAGGGGAAGTGGCAATAACCATCGGTGTCCTACGAACTGCGATGCGATTGCTGACGCGCTTGGGCGATCGCCTGCTTTAACTGCACTAATGCCAATTCTAACCGCGCTTCGGGAGCCACGGGAATCAACCCCTGGGCAGTCATCTCATGGATTTCAAAATGCAGGTGCGGACCTGTGGAGTTGCCCGTACTGCCGACAAGGCCAATCACATCTCCCTGCTTCACCCATTGACCGGGATTGACAAAAAGCTGTGAGAGGTGGGCATAGAGGGTTTGATGCTGTTCTGGTGGGTGTTGCAAAATTACGGTGAGGCCGTAGCCCCCCAGCCAGTTCGACTCAACGACGCGGCCATCAAAAACAGCCAGCACAGGTGTCCCTTGAGGAGCGCCTAAATCAGTTCCCGAATGGAAGCGGCGATCGCCAAAAATGGGATGGATGCGCCAGCCAAAGGTTGAGGTAATGGGCACTGGAAACGGCAAGGGAAAGAGCATTTGGCCATTGTTGACCTTTAGCCAACGCAAGGGATTGGGTCCCGGAAAGGGCTGGCGTACATAGGCCGGCGCAGCCGTTTGGGCAGATGGCACAAAATTTCTTGGGTTTGCAGCCACCACGGGGCGATGGGAAGCTGATGTAGCTATGGGGGTCACTGGGGGTTGCTGAGCACCTTGGGCTTGGCAAATGTTGGGGGGAATACCCTCGCTAACGATCGCTTGACAGCCTGTGGAGCGTTCTTGGATCACCACGGGGATAGAGCGGGCAGGCTTCAGGTTTTCGAGGGGTTCGCTGCCGGGGGGTGGATCCACCGGTTTTGTGGAGAAAACAAGAGGTTCACTGTCCAACGGTTGAACAGGATTCACAAGGATCGGTGCAGCCGCTTCTGGTTCCACTGGCATCGTTTCAGCAACACTCTGGGTAGGTGTCAATAGACCCATTGTCAGCCCAAGGGCAATGACGCGCCGCTCGATCATAGTTCACCCCATCACATGCATTCCTCCAAATTCTAGGCGTAACCTTGGGGAATGACAATCTTCTGAACCGCAAGGGGCTAGCGATCGCGAATTTTCATATAGGTCTGAATCACTTTGAGCACCATCGGGCCTGCCACAGAACCACCGCTGCCACCGGAGTTCTCAGCAAAGGCGACGACCACAATTTCAGGCTTGTCCGCAGGGGCATAGGCACCAAACCAAGTGTGGTGAGGACGGGGGGGGTCTTCACCGGTGCCACTTTTGCCGGCGATCGCCACCTCAGGAACATTTAATGCAGCACCTGTACCACTGGTCACCACCTGCCGTAAGCCTTGGCGCAGCACCTGCACCGTAGAGGGCTTCAAATTCAATGACTGTCGCCAGCGATCGGGATTTTCAGAAGCAATTAAGTGCGGCCGCACTTTGTAGCCCCCATTCGCAGGCACCGCAAACATCACCGCTGCTTGAACTGGACTCACCTGTAATGCCCCTTGGCCAATGGACGTGATCAATGAGTCACCGTCGTACCAACCTTCACCAAAGGTTTCCTGTTTCCACTTAGGGTTAGGGACAAAGCCAGCCGCTTCACCGGGCAAGTCAATGCCAGTCTTAGACCCCATGCCAAAGCGTCGTGCCCACTCAATGAGAGTCTCAGGACCAATACGGCGCGCCACTTGGCCAAAAAAGGTGTTACTACTCCACGCCATCGCACCTGCAAAGCCAAGGGGGCCAAAGCCTGCCCGGTTCCAATCATGGAAGGCAAAGCCACCCGTGTAGAGGGCGGGATACGTCATCAGTACCGTATCAGGACTGAACTTCCCAGACTCCAGACCCGCCACCGTCGTTACGATTTTGAACGTACTCGCGGGGGGAAATCCTTGGAGGGCACGGTTGACAAAGGGAAATTGCCGCCGTTGTAGCTCGTCCCATTGCTGTTGGGTCATGCGGCGGGCAAACCAATTGGGGTCAAAGGCAGGATAACTGGCAAGGGCAAGAATCGAACCATCGCGGGGATCCATAGCCACGATCGCCCCCGGCCGACTCCCTAAGGCTGCTTCCGCCGCTTTTTGCAAGTCTAAATCCACTGAAAGCGTGATGTCATTCCCCGGTCGAGCCACCTTTTGACCCAGAATGCGAATCACTTTACCTTGACCATCCACCTCCACCTGCTGACCGCCCCATGTCCCGCGTAGTACCTTTTCATAGGTGGCTTCGACGCCCATTTTGCCCATGACATCGCCAAGGCGGTAGCCCTGATCCCGACGTGCCGCTAGTTCCTCTTCATTCAGTTCGCCGATGTAGCCAATGATGTGAGCGGCAGTTTCGCCGTGGGGATAAAAGCGCATGGCTTCACGGTCAATTTCAACCCCCGTCAGGAAATTGCGGTGTTCTTCAAGGGCAATAATTTGCGCTTGGCTAATCCCTTGGGCAATACGAATCAACGAAGGAGAATTCACCCCTGCTTGTTTGACCCGCGCTTCGATCTCACTGGCAGGGATATTGAGCACCCGCGAGAGAATGTTCACTGTCTGCGGCCATTCGGGCTTTTTCGCCGCAAGGGGCCAGAGAAATACCGAGTAGGAGAACTTATTTCCCGCGAGGATCCGCCCTTTGCGATCCAAAATCTTCCCCCGCTCCGGCGGTTTGGGAATCAGGCGAATGCGGTTTTCATCGGCCATCTGGCGGTTGCGATCCCCCTCAACAATTTGCAGATAGCCCAAGCGGGCACCAATGCCCCCCAGCAAAAATACGGTCATGATCGAGAGCAACACCAAGACCCGACCCTGTTTGCCAACCACGCGATCGTAGGCTTGATAGGTGAGGGGACGAGGGGGGCGCGTTTTTAGCATTGCCATAGGCAGGAGGAGTTGAGAAGTTAATCCCTGGGTCTTTTCAATTGCCACTCTATCAGATGCGCCAAGACCAGAGGTCGAGAATTCCGGTAACCTAGAATGAAGTCTCTGTACTGCCGCTGCATGAAGCGATCGCGCTGCCGTCCCCAAGTCCAAGCCCCCAGTCAAAATCTGGACTCATTCCTCGATGTCCTCACGAATACCGTGGGGGTGATGATCTTTGTCTGCCTCTTTGCTAGCTTGACGGCAGCGGTGTCTCCTGCGCTGGTGCGCACCCCCATTGCCCGCGAAACCCGCAAGCAGGTGTATTTCTTTGAGTGTCGTGAAAATCGTGCCATGCCCCTTGAGGAGGATCAAGCCAGTGAGGCCATTGATCGCCATCTGCAGCAGATCACAGAAAATCCCTTTGCAGATCCCGGCCAAATTCAGCAACAACTGGAATCCTTTCGCCACAGTACTCGCTACTACGATGTGCGCCTGAGTCTGGTTCGCAGCCAAGGGCAACCGATTTTGCAAACCTTCTTTGAACCCCGCGATCGCAGTGGTGGCGAATCCTTTAGCACGCTGGAAAAACCCGCGTCGAACTTTCGGCGTACCCTTGATCGCCTCTCCCCCAGCCGCTATTCCCTTGTCTTTTTTGTGCGTCCCGATAGCTTTGATTGTTTCCGGACAGCCCGTGCAGTGGCTTGGCGCAGTGGCTTTGATGTCGGTTGGGAACCGATGGCGGAGGGTCGCGCCATTATCTTTGTCAGTGGCGGTGGGCGCCGTGTCACTGTGCAGTAGTTCCAAGGAGGCCAAATGCTTGCCAAACGAATTTTGCCCTGTCTGGATGTGAAGGCGGGTCGCGTTGTCAAGGGCGTGAATTTTGTCAACCTGCGCGATGCTGGCGATCCCGTCGAACTCGCCCAAGCCTACAATGCAGCGGGTGCCGATGAACTAGTGTTTCTCGATATTACAGCCACCCATGAGGAGCGCAACATCATTATTGATGTTGTCTATCGCACAGCGGATCAGGTGTTTATTCCCCTGACGGTGGGGGGTGGGATTCAGTCCCTGACGATGATCAAAGACCTATTGCGCGCCGGGGCAGATAAAGTAAGCCTGAATTCGGCGGCAGTGCGGCAACCTGATCTCGTGAATCAAGCCAGCGATCGCTTTGGGGCCCAGTGTATTGTTGTCGCCATTGATGCGCGGCGCGAACCCCACTGCGATCCAGACCAACCCCGTTGGCAAGTCTATGTGCGCGGCGGACGTGAAGCCACGGGGCTAGATGCTATTGAATGGGCGGTGGAAATGGCTAAACGGGGTGCTGGTGAATTGTTGGTGACCAGTATGGATGCCGATGGGACACAGGCGGGCTACGACCTCGAATTGACGCGGGCGATCGCCGAGCGGGTGGAGATTCCTGTGATTGCCTCTGGAGGGGCGGGCACCTGTGAGCATATTCGCGCTGCCCTAGTAGAAGGGAAAGCAGAAGCGGCACTCTTGGCTTCGCTCCTACACTATGGCCAACTGACGATCGCCCAGATCAAGGACTATCTCCATCAGCACCAAGTGCCCGTGCGCCAAGCAGAACCCCTCCCTTGCCGATAAGCGAAAAGAGGGACAGAGCATCAAGCTAAAATGGCCAAGTCCAGTGGCTAAACTCCGGCTTGTCCACACCGTACTCGTAGGCGTAGTTGCGGGCTTCAATTTGCATGTTGCGGAATTTTTCCTTGGCATGGGCACCTGCCACTTGAAGACCGGGGAGACGATCGATGGCATCAATGGCGAGACTAAAGCGATCAATCTCATTATTGATGGCCAACTCCAGGGGGGTGTTGATGTTGCCCTTTTCTTTGTAGCCGCGCACGTGCAAATTACGGTGATTGTGGCGGCGGTACGCGAGACGGTGGATCAACCACGGATAACCATGGAAGTTAAAGATAATCGGGCGATCGAGGGTAAAGAGACTATCAAAGTCGCGATCGCTGAGGCCGTGGGGGTGTTCTGTTTCCGGTTGCAGCTTAAAGAGATCCACCACATTGATATAGCGAATCTTCAGCTCTGGAAACTCCTGCCGCAGGAGGGCGATCGCCGCCAACGCCTCTTGGGTGGGAATGTCCCCGGCACTGGCCATCACTAGATCGGGTTCACAGCCTTGATCATTACTGGCCCAGTCCCAAATGCCTAGCCCCTTCGTGCAGTGCACAATGGCTTGATCCATCGTCATGTACTGCAAGTGCAACTGCTTGTCAGAAACAATCACATTCACATAGTTTTTGCTCCGCAGGCAGTGATCCGCCACCGACAGCAGTGAGTTGACATCGGGGGGCAGGTAAATCCGCGTTACCTTTGCACTCTTGTTGCAGACAATATCCAAAAAGCCCGGATCTTGGTGGGTAAAGCCATTGTGATCCTGCCGCCACACCGTTGACGTAATCAGCAAGTTCAATGAGGCAATATCAGCCCGCCACGAAAGTTCATTGCAGATGCTCAACCATTTGGCATGTTGGTTAAACATCGAGTCAATGACATGGACAAAGGACTCATAGGTGGAGAAGAACCCATGCCGACCCGTCAGCAGGTAGCCCTCCAGCATCCCCTCCATGGTGTGCTCGCTGAGCATTTCAATGACACGACCATTGGGGGACAATTCGCCGCCATCGGCATCCTCCTCAAAGTATTCCGCAATCCAGAATTTCTTGCTGACCTCGTAAATGGCATTGAGTTTATTCGAGGTATTTTCATCGGGACCAAAGACGCGGAAATTGGTCATGTTATTGCGCATCACATCCCGCAGGAAGACCCCAAGGGGACGGGTATTTTCCACCTCAATTTGGGCGGGTTTCTCAAACGTAATGCCGTACTGCCGAAAGTCTGGCATTTTCAAATCCTTGCGCAATAGCCCACCATTGGCGTGGGGATTCATGCCCATACGGTAGTTGCCCGTTGGTGCTAAAGCCTTGAGTTCAGGGCGGAATGTACCATTCTCATCAAAGAGTTCTTCGGGACGGTAACTGCGCAGCCAGTTTTCCAAGAGCTTGAGGTTTTCAGGGTTGGTGTGGACATCAGCTAGGGGCACTTGGTGGGCTCGCCAGAAGCCTTCCACTTTGTGGCCATTCACTTCTGCAGGGCCTGTCCAACCTTTGGGGGTACGCAGCACAATCATCGGCCAACGGGGTAAGGTGGTGACGCCCTCTTCGCGCGCTGCCCGTTGAATCTCTTTAATTTTAGTGACGCAGTAATCGAGGGTGGCGGCCATGGCTTGGTGCATCGAGGGGCGATCGGAGCCTTCGACAAAGCAGGGTTCATACCCTAGACCTCGGAAGAAGTTTTCCAAATCCTGATGGGGAATCCGTGCCAAAATCGTCGGGTTGTTAATCTTGTAGCCATTCAAGTTGAGAATCGGCAAGACTGCCCCATCCCGCGCTGGGTTGAGGAACTTATTGATATGCCATGAGGTGGCCAAAGGCCCCGTTTCTGCTTCGCCATCGCCAACCACTGCCGCCACAATTAAATCAGGATTGTCAAAGGCAGCACCACAGGCATGGGAGAGGACATAGCCCAGTTCCCCCCCTTCGTGAATCGAGCCGGGCGTTTCTGGGGTGCAGTGGCTACCAATGCCACCGGGGAAGGAGAACTGCTTGAAGAATTTTTTGAGGCCGTGGGCATCTTCACTAATGTTGTGGTAAATCTCGGTGTAACTGCCCTCAAGGTAAACGGGTGCCAAGACCCCCGGTGCTCCATGACCGGGACCCGCTAGGAAAATCACCTCCTGTTGGTACTTTTTAATAATGCGATTGAGGTGAAGGTAGCAAAAAGCTAGACCCGGACTCGATCCCCAGTGGCCAAGGAGGCGTTTTTTGATGTGTTCGGGCTTGAGGGGTTCTTTAAGTAGGGGGTTATCCAGTAAATAGATCATGCCCACGGCCAGATAGTTACAGGCACGGAAGAAGGCGTCCATGGCCTCAACTTCACTATCACTCAAGGGCTGTCCTTGAATCGTGGCGCGAGCAGGACCAAAAGCATGAATATCAGCGGTGAGTTCAGTGGGACGGGGAGGAGAGCTAACCATACAGTATCCTCGTCAAGTCAGCATGAGCATCAAGAAAATAGATCAAAGTAAAGTGCCAACGGCATTCAAAAGAGTCCACAGGTGACTAAAAGCATTTGCTAATTTAAGGACACATCCTAAACAGCCGTCTTCAGTCTACAGCCCCATCCTAGGATGCTGAAATGAGTAGGCGCGCAAATGCGCTAGATTTTTTAACGTTGATTCAATTCGGAATTGATGCAGCAAGTTCTGGGGGTAGGGGTAGGCGAAAAAGCTGACAGGCGTTGAGGGTGGTTTGCTGTTCTAATTCCAAAAGGTCACACTGTCGCAGACGGGCGACGGCTTCGGCTACAAAGCACACATAGCTGGGTTCGTTGCGTTTTTCGCCGCGTTTGGGCACAGGGGCAAGGAAGGGGCAATCCGTTTCTACCAGCAGGCGATCGCTGGGAACCATTTGTGCCGAGGCATGGATTTGTTTGGCGTTCTTAAACGTGACGGTGCCGCTAAAGCTAATAAAAAGACCCAAGTCGAGGAACCACTCGGTTTCTTCGGGGGTACCGCCCCAGCAGTGCATCACTCCTTGCACCGGCCCGCGATCCCGAACAAACTGCTGAAGCAAATCCCGTGCAGCAGCGGCTGCCTCCCGACAGTGGATAATCACTGGCAGATTCAAGCTGTGGGCAACCTCTAACTGGGCCCAAAAGGCAGCTTCCTGTTCCTCGCGGTTCGTGGCTTTGTAAAAATCTAAACCCGTTTCGCCAATGGCCACCACCCTAGGATCACTGGCGGCAAGGCGGACAATTTTTTCCTTGAGATCCGGCTGCCACTGTTCTGTATCTAGAGGATGGAGACCCACTGCCATAAAGAGCTCGGGAAACTGCGCGGCAAGGCGCTGAATGGTGGGAAATTCACTGGGTTCAACGCAGGAATGAACCAGCCGCACCACTCCCGCCGATCGCCAGCGTTCAGCCACTGCTTCCAGATCAGGCGCGTACTCTGGAAAGTTGAGATGGACGTGGGTATCCACCAACATGGGGATTAGGCAGCGGGTTGCAGCGTTTTGTTGAGGATACGGGTTAGCCGAGCTTTACGACGGGCACCGGTGTTGCGATGGAGAACACCGCGCTTAACCGCTTTGTCAATTTTGCTAAAGGCCAAGTTGAGTCGCTGCTGGACTTCCGCCAGTTTTTCCGGCGTGGGATCGGCGGCGTACTGACTAATGGCCGTCAAGTAGTTTTTAATCAGCGTCCGCACTGCCGAGCGATAGGCTTTGTTGCGAAGACGGTTGCGCTCAGCAATTTGGGCACGTTTAGCGGCAGATTTGATGTTAGCCACAGGTCACCTGATGATCAATCACACGTTAAGAACAAATAACCATTATAACCGTTGGCTGAGCGATCGCAAGATCTTGGCTGCCAGCATTGCCGCCCCAAAGCCATTGTCAATATTGACAACACCAATGCCGGGGGCACAGGAGTTGAGCATTGTCAGTAGCGCTGCCAAACCGCCAAAGTTTGCGCCATAGCCAATACTGGTGGGCACAGCAATCACGGGCACTGAGACTAGCCCCGCCACCACACTGGGAAGGGCCCCCTCCATGCCGGCAACCACAATGAGCACGGCCATCTCCTCCAGGCGATCGCGCACACTCAACAGCCGATGAATGCCAGCCACCCCCACATCCCAAAACCGCTCAACGCCAAATCCTGAGAGCTGCAACGTCACTGCTGCCTCTTCGGCCACGGGTAGATCCGCTGTGCCTGCACAGACCAAGCCCACCTGAAGCGGAAACTGCGGTGGCAAAATGGGGGCTGTACTGCAAATCCGTGCCTTTTCAAAATAGTGCAGTCCGCCAACGCGCGATCGCACTGCCTCAAACACCTCTGGGGAAATGCGCGTGGCCATCACACAGGGATAGTGGGGACGCATCCGCTCCAGAATCTCAGCAATCTGCTGCGGGGTTTTGCCGGGTCCCCAAATCACCTCTGGAAAGCCAGTGCGCTGCTGCCGCTGGTGATCAATGCGTGCAAAATCGCCAATGGGTTCGTAGGAAAGGTGTTGCAGCTGGCGATAGGCGGTCTCTACGCTCAGTTGCCCCTGGGCGATCGCCGTTAAAATTTGCCGCAGTGAATCGGGCATTTAGCCTCCAATTCCCAAGCGACCCGCCAGCCCCGGCGCCATCGGGATCAAGGTAGCGGCCATCAGGAACAATAGCAGCAGGCCAAGACCCGCACGGGTATCATCGGGTTCGGTGATCTCATCGAGACTGGGCTGATCCACATCCCGCTGCAACAGCAGGATCACCAACGCCCAATACAAGGCCAAGGGGTTGACGATCGCCACCAAGCCCAAGACCACAAGGGTAATAATCGTGAGTCGTTTGGCGGTTTTGGCACCGTAAATGGCTTGAATAATCCGCCCCCCATCCAGTTGTCCTGCGGGCATCAAGTTCAAGGCAGTCATGATCAAGCCCAGCCAGCCCAGAATCACAAAGGGATGCACTATCACCACTTCGCTTTGTAACTGCTGCCCCAAAAAGAGCTTGGCGATCGTCCCCACCAAAATCGAGCCTTGGAAAAAGAGGGTCGGCACCTCTAACCCCTGACTCGTGGGCGAGAGAACAAGGCCAATGGCCAACAGCAGCAGCGAAACACTACCGGCGGCGATCGCCCCCGCTGCACCAATGTCAAAGAGTTGACTGCGATTGGCAAGGAAAGATTCAATGCGGGTCATGGCACCAAAAGTCCCCAACTGCCACGCCGGCAAAAAGATGGGCGGCCCTAAGCGTGCCCGATAGCGTTTGGCCATTAGCCAGTGACCCACTTCCCGTATAGCGGCAACGCCAAAGAGGCCAAGGGCAAAGGGGAGCGATCGCTGGAAGAGGCCAGTGGTTGGATTTCCCAGTAAGCTAAACCCCTGCAAGATAGCGCTGGTCTCGAGACAGGTTCCAAGGGTGGCCACCGCCAAGAAAACCGCTGCCAGCTTCTGAAGATTGCCAGAGCGAATCGGTTCGGTCGTCATCGGTAAAATCACGACCATCGGCTTGCCATCCCCATTGGACACCATAAAGAGGCGATAGCGATCGGGCAAGGCAGCCTGAAGTCGTTCGGTAAGTTGCTGATGCACCACTTGGGCCTCTCCCCGCAGATTCCCCGGGCAGATCACGCCCCCCTTGTAGGGAAGGTAGTCGGTGGCGAAGTAGGTATCAACGCTAAAGATATTTTGAATGACTTGCAGGTCTTCAGGGGGAAGGCTAGGTCGTTCAGTAGGCTGGGCTGGCGTCGTCTGCTCTCTGGTGGCTTGCTCCAGTTCAGAACGGCCAGAGGGTAGGGGCAGTTCTGCAGTGGCGGCCAGCGATCGCAACCAACGGCCAAGGGCAACATAGGCCACAATCGAGAACACTAGCCCAAAGAGCACGGCAGCAAAGTTAATCACAACTCCAAAGCTGAGGCTACCAAAAACCACCAGCCAAGGGAGCATCAGAACAAGGGTTTGCAGCCAAGCCACAATCCCCAGCTTGCCGTAGGGCAGGTTGCGGTACAGTCCCCACGCCAGTAGGGCGATCGCTCCCGCCAATAGGCCTACCGTAATAATCATGCGTTACCTCCCGCCTCTGCAAACGTTAGCGCGTGGCCATGGTTGTCAGCTGGGTCAGGACTTGACTGGCACGCTCTGTAAATTGCTGCATACCATTGGCATCAAAGCCCCGCTGCGACATTAAGGCCAAATCGTAGATATACTGACACAGCTGTTCGACCAATGCACCCGTCTCTGAGGTGCCGCTGGTTTGAATAATCGTTCCTTGGTTGAGGCTGAGGAGATTTTGCACCAAGGGATGGGCGGTGTTGACAACCAAGATATGCTCCTCTGGCAACTGCGCATTGGCTTGCTGCTGCATCATTGCCATCATCTCCTGCATCCGCCGACTGGTTTCCGGCAACAGGATCATCGCCGGGGGGGCATCGGCCTTGAGGGCTTCGGTGCGAATCGTCAGCTTTGGCTTTTTCAGCACGGATTCAAAGAGGGATTTGATCTGCTCGCTGCGGGTCTTCTTCGTGGTGGGATCGACAAGTTCGCTCTCTTTGTTTTTGTCAATGAGCGTCTCATCGAGTTCTGCATCCACCCGCAGGAACTTGACATCGCTGTAGTTCTGCTCCAGCCACGGCACAAAGTGGGTATCAATGAAACTGTCCATAAACAGGACTTCAATCCCTTGGCTTTTAAGCAGTTGCACGTAGGTAGCTTGGTTCACCTCATCGGTGCAGTAATAGACGCGATTGCCTTGGCGCTCTTTGTTGCGCTCGAGGTATTCCTTGAGGGTGGTGTAGGTTTTGCCATCCACTTGAATGCCCCCCTCACTGGCCCAGACATCTTCGCTTTCTTTAGAGGTTAATTCGGCAGTGGTGCGGTAGATGAGAATGTCCTCCACCTGCTTTTTGAACTTCTCGTCATTGATCGAGCCAAATTTGACAAAGGTGCCCAAGTCTTGCCAAGAGCGCACGTAGGCAGCGGGGTCTTCGCGGTATAGCTCCTTCAGGCGATCGCCCACTTTTTTGGCAATGTAGTCAGCAATTTTGCGAACGGTGCGATCCTTTTGCAGGAAACTGCGGGACACATTCAGGGGAATGTCGCTACTGTCAATCACCCCCCGCAGGGGAAGCAAAAAGCGCGGGATGACCTCTTCACAGTTATCGCTGACAAAGACTTGGTTGCAGTAGAGCTTAATTTGCCCCTTGCTGACATCAATATCGGGGCGCAGCTTTGGAAAGTAAAGAATCCCATTGACCACAAAGGGATAGTCGGTATTGAGGTGAACCCAGAGCAGAGGGTCTTCCTGAAAGGGATAGAGATAGCGATAAAACTCTAGGTAGTCCTCTTTGCTGAGGCTATTGGGGGCACTCTTCCACGGGGCAATTTGTTTGTTGATTTGCTCGCCTTCGAGCCGAATCGGTACGGGCAAGAAGTCACAGTACTTGCGGATGAGTTCACGGATGCGCCCCGGCTCTAGATACTCTAGTTCACTGTCTTGGAGCGTTAGGGTGACGGTTGTACCAACACTGGTGCGCTGGCCATCGGAGAGGGTAAATTCGGTGGAACCATCACAGGTCCAATGCACGGGGACAGCACCTTCGCGGTAGGAGAGGGTATCAATTTCCACCCGTTCTGAGACCATGAAGGCGGAGTAAAAGCCAAGGCCAAAGTGACCAATGATTGCGTCTGCCCCTTCACCTTTGTATTTTTGAACGAATTCCTCGGCACTGGAAAAGGCCACTTGGGTAATGTATTTTTTGACTTCCTCGGCGGTCATGCCAATGCCGTTGTCGGCGATCGCCAGCTTTTTGTTTTCTTTGTCAATCGTGATCGTCACTTCCGGGTGATCCACATCGCCACTATATTCCCCAGAGCGCGCTACCATCCGCAGTTTTTGAATGGCATCTACGGCGTTGGAGACCAGTTCCCGCAGGAAAATCTCATGATCGGAGTAGAGCCACTTTTTAATGATTGGAAAAATGTTCTCAGTATGGATTGAAATGGTTCCCTGTTCCAACATGATGCTTCCCGTGAGTGTATTCTTGGTCAGACAACTTCTAGTGTATCGGTAGGGGTTGCGCTTCCTGTTGGCGGAAAACCGATCCCTCCAATGCTTCCCAAAGGGTGACAATGACGTGATTGGCCACTAGAAATCCTGCCGGCTGTGTCAAGTGCAGGCGATCGCCCGTCAAAGAAAGCATCTCTGGAGACATTTTTGCTGCTGCTGCTTGTAGTGCTTCAACCCACGACACAGGAAATTCATCCGCTAGCGCAGCTAAAGAGAGGCCATCCCTGAGGCGCAAGCCCAGCATGAGGGTTTCCAACCAGCGATCCCATAGGGCATCTGGACTCCCTTGATTCAGGCTCTCTGGTAAGCTTTGCACCCATTGATAGTATTCACGGCGGGTACGCGGACGGCTGAGACGGCGATGCCCTAGATAACTGGTGGCGCCCATGCCAAAGCCATAGTAGGGTTGATTGCGCCAATACACTTGGTTGTGACGACAGGCAAACCCTGGTCGGGCATAGTTAGAAATTTCGTAGTGGTCGTAGCCCGCTGCGGTTAAGATTTCGTGACCAAGGCGATAGGTAGCGGCGGCCTGCTCTTGGGTAGGTAGGGGGGCTGCTTCGGGTTGATAGCGTTTGCTGAAGACGGTTTTTGGCTCAATGATGAGGTCATAGAGAGAGAGATGGGTTGGGTTGAGGGCGATCGCTCGCTCTAGGGAGAACTGCCAATCCGCCAAGGATTGTTGCGGCAAGCCTGAAATCAAATCCATACTCCAATTTTCTACCCCCGCCCTATGAATCATCTCCACTGCCCGCTCAACATCGGCCCCATCGTGACTGCGGCCACACACCTGCAATAGCTTATCGTCAAAGGCCTGTACACCCAAGCTGACGCGATTCACCCCTACCCTGAGATAGCCCTGCAATTGTTCTAAGTCAAAGGTTCCCGGATCCATTTCCATAGAAATTTCCGCCCCTCGGGCAATGCCCATCTGGCGATCGAGGGCTTCCAGCAGTTGGCCAATGTATTGAGGTGGTACTAGAGACGGTGTCCCCCCCCCAAAAAAGATCGTTTGGAGCGGTAGCGGCTCAGCAGGGGTCTGGGCAATTTCTTGACAGAGTGCAGCCACATACTCTTGGATGAGTGATTCTGCCAGCGTCGGAGAATCCCCCACTACTGTAATCGGAAAGTCACAGTAGAAGCAGCGGCGCCGACAAAAGGGCAGATGAATGTATGCGGCTCTAGTCATTGTTCTCCTAACTGGTTTGTGATGAAATCTGGTCAGGAAGCTGACCTTTGGCAACCAATAGCCCCCATGCCCGCAAAACAGCAACCAAATCAGAGGCAAGGCGGTATTCATTGGCTTCAGCAAAGCGCACCGTTGCGGTGGGGGTAGAGACGAGATGAATAGGCACCGCTCGCTCTAGGGGGATGGGTACAAAATCAAAGCCATTGAAGCGATCAAACCGGCGATCCCTCAACAATTGATTAAATTGACTGACTTGAGCAGGTGTCACCGTACGCAGGGTGCGGCTGAGGATTTCGCCACGAGCATTGGTGGTTTGCTGCACAATCCGACCATCGTTATAGAGCAGTGTTATTGTCGTTGAGGGTGGACGGTTCCCAGAGGCATCACTTTGCCGAATCACGCGAAAACTTACGCCCTCAGGAACGGGGGGTGGCAACGCCTCTGGACTCAGGCGTTGCGGTCGCTGAATCAGGGTACCAATCATCTGACTGCCAGCGGCATCCCAAAGAATCAGGGAACCACTTTGATTCGTGCGATAGACCCACTGTTGGGGATAAGGAGCATTGGGATTTGTCAGGGTAATTTCCCAACCGGGGGTTAGACGCTCAGCACAATCAACCCGCAATCCGCCCAAGCCCAAACAGCCATCGGACCAAACCTTAGGCTGAACTTGAACCACGCTAATTTGCTCTGGTTCTTCACCAAACTGCTCAGCAGCGATCGCAATCGCCCGCCTAATGATCTCTGGAGCCGGTGTTGCTGCTTGAACCACGAGGGGCACTGCCACTGCCAAGAGGGATGTCCAACCATTCATCAATATAGTCTCTACCCTTTGACCATCATCATAAAAAAAGACCGCCCCCAATCAAGAGGCGGTTCCTTTAACTAAAACGCTAGTTACAGTCGCTCTGGAA
>FMJZ01042606.1_pt1 | contig 36803 bp, 27 predicted proteins | sample 1987881 | NCBI WGS metagenome assembly FMJZ01 (sample SAMEA4378227, study PRJEB15110) | soil metagenome | biome: soil; feature: Field; material: Soil | place: India | collected 2015-03-11 | depth 0 m
AGGCAATGGTTTATATTAAAAGTAAAGAAACAGATTTTTATAACGAGGCAAGGAGGGAGGACTTCTCCAATGACAATGGGAGATACATGATAGAAGGGATAATGGAGGAATATTCATTTGATATTGTTGTTGAAAGAGTTTGTGGGTATGCAGATGAGAGAAAGGTTAATCTAAGGATAGAAGATAAAAAGGAGCCAACTAATATAAATATTATCATGGGGAAAAGGAGAAAGATAGTAGTAACAGGGAAGGTGCTCTCATCAAGGAATAAAGCTCATGTTGAAGGAGCGCAGATATTTTTTATAAAGAACCAATTGCCAGAATTCGATTCAGGATTGGCATTGACTGATTCCAGGGGAGAATTCCAGATAAAAGGGCTAACATCTGGAAATTACGACATAGCGATTACTCCTGGTTCTGAAGACTTGATGAAGTACGAATCTAAATCAATAAAAGGGTTTTACATCTGAGAAGGTAAGAAAAACTACATAAAGGTTCATCTTGATCCAATAGGTAAGGAAGAGAAGATACCAGAGAAAGAACCATCATTAATATCGAAAATATTCAAGGGGATTTCAGACATAGTTTCTCAGATTTTCCGAATCAATGGAAAACATTTTGAAGTGATTGCAGAATGGGGAAAAGAAGGGGATAGGGAAGGAGAGTTTGTTAGGTTAAGGGATATGTGCGTAGATGATCGAAGATATGTATATACCTTGGAGTCAGGATGTAATGAAGTAAATTGATGTGCATTTAGAGTTCAAAAATTCAATAAAAATGGAAAGTTTATAAAAAGTTGGGGTAAAGAAGGCGAAGGAGATAGTGAATTCTGCGGAGCGATAGCAATCGTAGTTGATAATGATAGCAACATCTATGTATTAGAAGATGGGGTAAATCCAAGGGTGCAGAAATTTGATTCTGAAGGAAATTTTATCCTCAAATGGGGAAAGAGACAGAGTGACAAAGACCACTATACAAGAAAAGTTTCTCCAGGAGAGTTTTATTATCCTCAGGGTATAACAGTAGATTGGGAAGGAAATATCTATGTGTGGGATTCAACAGCTATCCAGAAATTTGATTCAAATGGGAGGTTCATAAGTGCATGGAAAGGAAACCCTTGGTTTACTGTTGAAGTTATATTTGACCGAGAGGGTAATTTTTACACATTGGATTTGTATGAAAAATCCCATTGGCATAAGTTCATTCGAGTCCAGAAGTTCGATCCTGAAGGGAAAAGAGTTGCCCAGATTCTTGAAAAACAAAAAGTCCACCTTAACCTTCCTCCAGACCCTCTTAGACCTACAGAACCAGAATTTTCTGTTGGAACCCTTGCCATTGATAGTAAAGGGAATGTCTATATCCAGAAGAGTAGCAATAGAGAAACATTGTTAATGAAGTATTCATTAGTCAAAGGTGAATATAAACTTCAATGAGTGGAAAAAATATATGGAGGACTAAGAGCGGATAAGCATGACAACTTTTATTTTTTTCTTCTGAAAGAATCCAAAAAATAAGAATAAAAGACTAAAAGGAGGGAAAAATGAGAAGAAGAAGGATAAGAATTATTAGCTTTATTTTTATTTTAATTATTTTTTCGTTGGTATTGCATCTGTATTCTTATTTATAACCCCTGCTTCGAGATTTGATTGGAGGACAATTATTTCAGGAGAATAGGAAAATTTTTTATTGTATGATTCTTTCAAATTCTTTACAAAATCTTCTAATTTTTCCTTCTTCAAAAAAACTATTGCAGAACCTCCAAAACCAGCACCAGTCAATCTTTCACCTTCCGCACCTGATTTTCTTGAAAATTCAACAATAAAGTCAAGCTCTTCACAACTCACTTCGTAATTTTCCTTTAGACTTTTGTGGGATTCATAAAGAAGTGAGCCGAATTCTTTCATTTTCCCTTTCTTCAAAAATTCTATTGCTTCCAGGACTCTTTTGTTTTCAGAAATAACATGATTGGCACGACGAAATATATTTTCAGGCAATTTGTTTTTTTCAGAGTTTAGCATCTCAAGACTTACATCCCTCAGTGCCTTTACTGAACCTTCTATTTTTTTAAATAATTCTACAGCGGTTTCACACTCCTTTCTTCTTTCATTATAAGCTGAGCCTGCAAGTTCTCTCTTTATCTTTGTGTCCACTATTAAAATTTTGTATTCATCCATTCTGAAGGGGATATTTTTGTAATCAAGGCTTCTGCAGTCAATAAAGAGAGCATGGTCTTTTTTACCAAGCCTTGAAACAAACTGGTCCATTATCCCGCATTGAACTCCTACAAATTCATTTTCTGCCCTTTTACATAGAAGAATCAATTTCAAAGGTTCAATTTCAAGTTCAAAAAGATTCTGGATACCGAAAGCAGTTGAAACCTCAATCGCTGCCGAAGAGCTGAGACCTGAGCCAATTGGAACATCTCCAAAAATAACACCCTCAACTCCTCCAATTTTAAATCCTTCCTCAATTAAAAATTTTATCACCCCTCTTACATAATTTGACCAGTGATGACCCTCCTTTCTTTCTATTTTTTCAAGAGACCATGAGGAGAGCTCTTTAAAATTTATTGAGTAAAATACACAATTTTTATCTTTTCTTTTTCTCAATCCTAAATATACAGCTCTGTCAATTGTTATAGGAAGGACAAATCCATCGTTGTAATCAGTGTGCTCACCTATTAGATTGACTCTCCCTGGTGCAAGAGAAATAATGAGACCCCTATCATCACCAAAAGATTTCTTGAACTGAGATTTTAAAAGTTCCTTTATTTCTTTTATTCTTTTTTCCATTTTCTGATAAGCCTTTTTACAATCAAAAATCCGATTAAAAATCCACCAAAAGCTAAAAGGATTGTTCCCCATAGTAAGTTTATATTTATCCCAAGGGATTTCTTGTAAACTTCAGGCTCTGTGATTAAGCCATAAATTACAAGAAGAACTCCATAAAATAAAAGAAGGAGACCAAGAGGTAACCTTAAATCAAGATAATGAAATTTTTTCTCTTCCATTTCTTTTCTCCTTACCAGAAAATTATGTTAAGTATGAGGGTAGCAATGAGAACTGCACTCCCGAGAAGTTCAGGTCTCAGATAAAATTTTTCTTTTTCTTTCTTAATTTTTGTTAGCCCGTAAACAAGACCCTTCAGCTCATCCTCACCCTTTCTTGATGTTATAAGGCTAACAATGATTGTAACAATAAAGTCAAAAAGCCATGCCCACCATGCCTGATAATAATTTGCACCCATCTCAGATGCATATCTGATAATATTAAACCTGTATAGGAAATAATGAACAGCAGCTGTGAGAATTCCTGAGACAAGACCAAAGAATCCTCCCCAGGGAGTTGCTCTCTTCCAGAACATCCCGAGAAGGAATGTGGCAAAAAGAGGAGCATTGAAGAAGGAGAAAATAAGTTGCATGTAGTCCATAAGATTTGGGAAAGATTGAACTATGTAAGCAGAGCCAATGCTCAGGAGGACACCGAAAATTGTCGCATATTTCCCCATTCTTAGATAGTGGGAATCGGGCATATTTTTCTTTAAATAACTTCCATATATATCGTATGTCCAGACTGTGTTAAAAGCTGTTACATTTCCAGCCATTCCTGACATAAAGCTTGCAAGAAGAGCAGTTATTGCGAGTCCAAGAACACCGCTTGGAAGGTAATGGGTCATCAAAAGAATTAGAGCAGAATTGTAATCGGGATTCTGATTTGATGAGAATTGGGGAAGAACTGAAATGGCAACAAGACCTGGAATAACAACAATAATTGGAACAAGCATTTTGGGGAATGCTGCGATTATTGGAGTCCTCCTTGCAGCGGACAGATTCTCTGAGGCAAGGGTCCTCTGAACCACAAGGAAATCAGTTGTCCAGTAACCGAAAGAAAGGACGAAACCGAGTCCGAGGACAACTCCAATCCATTCAATTCCGAGGGGATTCTGGGAAGGGTCTCCGAGAGTCTTCCATGAATGGAGAAGATTTTCGGGAAGGCGACTCAAAAATCCCTTAAATCCTCCAACCTCCTTCATCCCAAGAAATACAACTGGTAATATTCCAAGCCATATTAGGAAGAACTGAATCACCTCATTGTATATTGAAGAAGATAAACCACCCCAGAAAATGTAAATTAAGACAACAAAGGCTGATAATAGAATGCTCGAAGTGAGAGTCCATCCTAACATAACTTTGAAAAGAAGAGCCATTGCATACATACTTATTCCACTCATAAGAATTGTCATAACTGCAAAGGAAATTGCATTAACAGCATGGGTTGCGGAATTGAATCTAAGTTTCAAATACTCAGGAACACTCCTAACTTTGCTCTCATAGTAAAAGGGCATCATGAATATTCCGAGAAATACCATCGCAGGTATTGCTCCAATCCAGTAGAAATGAACTGTTAAAATTCCATACTTTGCTGAATTTGCAACCATACCAATTATTTCAAGAGCACCAAGATTCGCAGAAAGAAATGCAAGACCTGTTACCCAGCTTGGAAGGGAACGACCTGAAAGGAAGAAATCCTCTCCTGTTTTCATGTATTTTCTCAAACTATAACCCACAAGAACAGTCACAAGGATGTACCCTGATATAATTAAGTAATCCACAAGGTTAATTGAGACCATTAATTACCTCCTATTCAAAATAACCAATGACCAAATACCAATATTCAAAGCAGAAAGCCATAAGCATCAAGCTAAATAGCCAAATGGCAATGAGCCAACTCCTGAACGCGTCTTGCAAGTCTTGCCTGTCTTCTTTTCTCTCATTTAATTAATTTTGCATCCGCCCAGTCAGCATGGTCGTAATCGATCCCATCTCCACCATCTTCAACTTTTAACAAAAGTCTTTTTACTCCATCAATTTTCAATTTTATCTCCTTTATCCCATCAGACTTTTTCATAACTCCACTCCTCCATAGCTCTTTCCCATCTCCAAGAACAATGAACTCAACACTTCCTTTGTCAGACCTGTTTCCATCATCTATTCCAACCTTTGCAGAGAAATTGGTGAAAATCCCTTTTAAATCGTATTCAATCTCTGATACTGAGTGAGTTCCAATACCCTTTTCAAATCTTTTCCCATTAATGGAAATTGGTCTTCCTGAAACCGCTTTATCCATTTCAACATCACCCCATCCCGATTTTGCATATATTGGCTCTATCTCGCTCAAATGCATTTCCTCTGGAAGGATTTCTCTTAGGGTGAAATTAATTCCATTTGCATCACTCTCCCTTCCATTTCCCCAAACACTTTTCACCTCCCCTCTATATTCCTTTTCAATTTCAAGATTTTTTATAAGAAAGGAGTTAGATGGTGTGAAACCTAAGAGCTCTCCATTTAGATAAACCTGATAACCATTGTTCAGGTAGTAATTTGAATTCCATTTAATTATAACCCAGTCAAATCCAAACTTATCAATCCATGGTTCTGAAGGCTTCGAAACAGGATAATCATAAAAGTCAGAAGGGGAAAAAACCACTTTCCACGAAACTGGACGAGTTGAGCTTGAAACAACTCTAATCTTAGCCCATCCCTGATGGTTGTAAATTTCAAAAGGTAGCCCCTCAGCTGTAAATCTCTTTACAATAAAATTCTTCCCCCTTGGAAAAACAAAATTCAGTTCGTAAGGGTCATTCTTTATTAGATTACTCTTTCCTTCAAAGGATAACTCCTCTTCATTGTATTTAAGATACAAAAGGTCAGGGACTCCTTGAGTAATGTGACGATTAGTAGAAATTAACTGAATGGAGCCATTATCAGGTAAAAGGGTCAAAACCTTACAACTTTTTGGAGGAATCTCAATGCAAATCCCCTTTTCCCATGCTCCAAGATATTCTGAGTTCCAGAAATCAAATACATGAACTGGTCTTTCAGGCAAACCTATTTCATTCCAGCCAAGATAAATTAAGCTGGATTCCCTCTCACCAAAATTGAAGAATCCGATAACATCGTAATTTCTATCCAGATGATTTATTTTCAAATCCCATATTCTCTTATTCTTCTTTGATGGGAAAAGGTTCATTGGTTTTATATCAAGGGCAGGGAAAACTTTTTTGAGAATTTCTACTCTCTCCACAGGAAGGTCAATCATTCTGTCCGAAGCCATGAGAGCTTGACCTGTAAGACCCTGCAATGTTGCCCATGCCCTTGCCTGTTCAATTGTTAGAGGGGGTCTCAGAAGCATAACATCAGGGTCACAATACCATGCAATATTGTGGAGAAAATAGTAATCCATTGTTGCTTTCAGAGCAACTTTGAATCCATCCCATCCGAGGACAACATCCCCTCCTGTTCTTGAGCCATCCATTATTCCAATTCCCTCAAGGGGTATTCCCCAGCAACCTAAGAGATACCTTCCACTTCCAATTGCTTCCCTTATGGAATCAAGGGTTCTTCTGTAAAGAATCTCTGGATTATCAGGTTTTCTCATAAATTTCAATTTTTCCTTGTATTCCCTTATAACAATTGGTTGACCATCAATTTTAAAATATTCGTATCCCCAATCGTATAATCTTTTAAATAATCTTTTCAAATATTGATGAGTCTCAGGAGTAGATGGGTCTAAAAGGAATTTCCCTTCCCATGTATCTGAGGCAGAAGTTCCATCAGGTTTTATTAAGAAAACTTTTTTGTTCCTTTTTACAGCTTCTTCACTGCTCTGTCCATGGGGAGCAAGCCATATTCCTGGTTTAAGACCGAGTTCTTTTATGAATTTTGCAAGGTTATCCATTCCGGACGGAAAACGCCTGTCAATTGTCTCCCAGTCCCTGTTATCCCCTGAGCCATAACCCTTCCCCTGCCATCCATCATCAATCTGAACATAGACTGCCCCGTAATCTTTAAGATTTGCAGCTATCCATTTTGCATTTTTTCCCACCTCATTCTCATTTATTTCCTGATAATAGTAATACCAGGAGCACCAACCAGAAGGTGGAAGAGGAAACCTCGATTTATCAATCGGCTTGAAATATTTTATTCCGAGAACATCTTTAAAATAGTTTTTAATCACATTTCCATCTTTTAAAATGACCTCGTCCTTCAAGGGGTCATAAAATCCATCAGAAATTGGTGTCTTAACATTACCGAGGGTCATTAAGAAAAGCTCAGGATTTGCACCATCCTTTATCCTGCAGGGTATGTAATTAAAATTACTTTCCTGGGAAAATGAGAAATGAAACAAAAAAATTGTAATGGAAGTAACAAAAAGAAGCCCATATTGGAGTAGTTTAGTTTTGCCTAATTCTTCAACCATATTTTCCTCCATTTCTTCTCCCCGTAGGAGAGTTTTGAAAAATTTACCTTATACCCCATACTTTAAAAATCTCTCCCCAAAATTGACACCCTTTGACTCCTTAGATAGGAAATAATAATAAATAATAAATTCTAAAAAGGCAAACAAATAGAGTTTGTTAATAAAACAATCTGGAAATTACAAACTTGACATTACATTTTTGAAATAATAAATTTCAGAAGAAGGAGGTTGTTATGAGATATGGAAGAAGAGAATTTGTAAAGAAAATAACAGGTCTTGGAGGCTTCATAACTGCTACTGCAATATTTTCAGAGGCAAATATCAAGAAAGTAAAAGATATTTCAGCGAAAGTCAAAGATAAGACACCAGAAGAAATTGCAATGGATGAAGATTTCTGGTTTGAGGTTCAGAATGCTTTTACAATTGATAGAAGTATAATAAATCTAAACAATGGAGGAGTTCATCCGTCTCCAAAAATTGTTCAGGATGCTGTGAAGGAATACATGGATTTTGGAGAAAAATCCCCTACCTACACAATGTGGGAGGTTCTTCAACCTTTAAAAGAAGTCACAAGGACAAAGCTGGCAAGACTTTTTGGATGCTCCCCAGAGGAGATTGCAATTACAAGAAATGCCACTGAATCCCTCCACAATATTCTTCTTGGTTTTCCCATGAATCCTGGCGAAGAAATCCTAACAACAACTCAGGATTATCCGTCAATGCAGAATGCCCTTAATCAAAGAGCAATGAGGGAAGAAATTGTTGTAAACAGAGTCAAACTTCCTGTGCCTGTTAAAGAGCCGATGGATGTTGTGGATATAATTAGTAAAGCAATAACACCAAAAACCAAACTGATTCTTATTTCCCATATTATCTTTCTCACAGGACAGATTCTTCCTGTAAAAGAGATATGCAAGGTTGCCCATGAAAAGAGAGTTGAAGTTGTTGTTGACGGTGCTCATGCCTTTGCCCACCTTGATTTTAAAGTTTCTGAATTGGATTGCGATTATTACGCCACATCCCTTCACAAATGGCTAATGGCTCCAAAGGGAAGTGGATTTTTATATGTGAAAAAGGAGAAAATATCAAAGATATGGCCACTCTTCCCTCATGAGGAACCTCTCAGCTCAGATATAAGAAAATTTGAGAGAATAGGAACCCATCAGAATGCCATTGAACTTGGAATTGACGAGGCAATTGCTTTTCACAATGGAATAGGCTCAAAGAGGAAAGAGGCAAGATTTCATTACTTAAAAAATTACTGGGCAAAAAAACTTGCTGAATTACCCAATGTTGGATTCAGAGTCCAGATTGACCCAAAAAATTCTTGCGGTCTTGCAAACTTTTATGTTGAAGGGATTGAACCATCAAAGCTTACAACTACTTTATTCCAGAAACACAGAATTGTTGTAACTCCAATAACCCATGAGGAAGTTCCAGGAATCCGTGTCACCCCAAGCATTTACACAAGACTTGAGGAACTCGACATCTTTGTCGAAATTGTAAGTAAATATATAAAAGAAGGGCTTCCGAGCTGAAAAGAAGGCTGTGGAAGATTATTACAGTGAGAAACTTTCTGCATAGCGCTTGAAGCGCTGTTACGAAATTGCTCCCCCTCGAGTTCAGCAATACCTTGAGGCAGAAATTGACCATGTTTTACAGAAAATTCTTCCTGACAATATTGTTCTCGAATTGGGTTGTGGTTATGGAAGAGTTCTTCTCCCTATTGCAAAGAAAGCTCGACGGGTATTTGGAATTGACACTTCTATTAACAGTTTGCAACTGGGTAGAGAGATGCTCCGAGGTTTCCAAAATTGTTTTCTTGTTGCAATGGATGCAGTCAGACTTGCTTTCCCTGACAGGATTTTTAACATTGTCGTTTGTATCCAGAACGGAATTTCAGCATTCCATGTCAATCAGAGGGATTTGCTTCAGGAAAGTATTCGTGTCACTAAAATCGGTGGAACTGTTCTGTTTTCAAGCTATTCGGAAAAGTTCTGGAAACATCGCCTTGAATGGTTTCAATTACAATCAGAGGCTGGACTCCTTGGAGAAATTGACCATGAAAAAACAAGAAATGGTGTAATTGTCTGCAAAGATGGATTTACAGCAACCACTGTTACACCTCTTCAATTTATGGAATTGACTTCTGGATTCAATACCATCACTCGAATATTAGAAGTTGATGAGCCCAGCCTTTTCTGCGAACTTACTCCTATTTGAACTTGGTTGTTGAGTCCAGCTAACTTGATTTTCCTGCGCTTTCAATTTATATTTTAGATGATGATTATAAAATACTTTTTAATTTTGATTTTCTTTCCTGCTTTTATTTCTTATTCATTCGCTGATCGGAAGGCTGATATATCATCTTACTTTAATTCTAAAAATTATAGTGGTGCAGTAGATTATCTTAAAAACAATTTTGGTTCCAATTCTGAAATTACATTATCAATTTTTTCTGGCTTACTTGCCTTCTCCTACAACAGGCTGAATTATAAAAACGAAGAGTATAAATGGATTTCCGAATATTTTGAAAATTATCCTGGAGACGAGAACAAATTCAGCTTTCTTGGTGAAAATCCATTTAAAGAAATAAGAAGTTATCTGAGTTCCTGGAAAAATAAATACCCTTTAATTACAGAAGTTTCTTTAATAGAGGAAAAATCTTCTAATGAATCGGCACTTCCTTCCCAGTTAAAAATTGGAGTCAATATAAGCAATGAAGCATTCTATAACTTCTCTGATAAGAATAATACAATTCAAGCAGGTCTTTTCAGGAAAGGACTTAATCTTCTTGGTTTAAAACTTTCCCCTCTATTAGAAAATTCCAGTTTACACTCCTATTTTTTAGACTTGAAAGCGGATGATTTAATTTTGAAGAAGGAAATTGGAATTAACATTGAGTTAGAATCTGGGATGGGCAGGGGCAAAATTGAAAATGGGAACCCCACTAATGAATTTATTGTGTCCATGCAAGTAGGAGACAAGTTATTTGTCACTGGAAAAGGGAATTTGGAAAAATTTTTCTCAATAGATGTTAAAAAGCTTCTTGAGCCCCATCTCTCAAAATATTCGAAAGAAATTAAAGAGATGTATAATCCATTACCTTCCAAATACAGGAGTGGTAGCCAAAATCAGTCAAATATAAGCACTGAAATATTCCGTGTTGATTTAATTGATGTTTATAACGCATTAAAGCAATATAGAAATAAGGAGAAAAGCGAAAAAATCTCAAAGGAGCTCAAGAAAATCTCACAGATAGAAATAACTTTTAAAAATAATACAGAGAAAGGGGAAAAAGAAGTAAGAGCAGTAATTTATGTGAAAGTGAAACATCTGGGTTCATTATCTTCAAGATAATGCAATGTAACTAAATACAACTAAATTTGCATTTAGAATAAAAGAGAAAAAGGGTCAGACTACTTTTTCCCATCTTCTTTCCTTTTTTAGCCTACATAAAGGGGCACTCTCTTATCCTGAAGTGCCTTCCCTTCATTTTCAACAAGCTTCCGGGTTATGAAAATGATTGGGCATTAGGCAGTATGCAAAAATTTTTACAGGATGCCGTTCCCTTACATCACATTTTATCTCATTGCAAAATACCTGATTTCCACAGTTCATATCAGGACTTTTGGTGAGGAACTTATTTTCAGAGGATTCCTTCTGACGGTAAAATAAGAAATAACACTACCATATTCTGGATAGCGAATATGTCTCAGGGTCTTATTTTTACATCTCTTCATGCTCTCGCTCCTCTTCCAACCACTCATAGAATCATTGTAGTTACATTTACACTCTGCTTAGCAGTTTTGTGGGGTGTTCTGAACAGGAAATTCAATTCTTTATTTCCGAGCTGGATAATTCATTCAGCTTGTTCAGCCTTAAGACATTTCATCTGAGTTCTGCTCAAATGACATATTAAATCTTAGAGCTCGACTTTTAACTATTTTTGCACTGTATAAGAAAATTTTAAGAGAAGTATTTGAATCAAGTTTTGTCAAATAAATATAATTTAATTTGATCTTTTAAGAGCTCCATAAATGTATCAGATGTTCCAAATTCACGAAATCAACTGTCAATCCATTAAAGTTCTTGCGAAAAGAATGAATAACATCATTAGAAACAACATAATTAGGACCAGCAGTATACTTACGACGAAAGGCTTTCAGGCTTGAAGGATCAAAATTATCCGCTGACCATTTACACTCGATTGCAATTAACTCTCCCGTTCGCTTTTTCAAAATGAAATCCACTTCATGCTGTCGTTTATCTCGCCAGTAAAAAATATTTCGTGTTTGCAGGCGACCATTTATTTCATTAAGGACATAATGCTCCCAGAGAAGCCCCACATCTTCTGGCCTAAGGGTTTCCCATCCTTTGAAATAATATACAAAACCTGTATCAAAGGCATAGACTTTCGGTGCAGATACAATTTCAGTAGCACAATGTAAACTAAAGGGACGAATTACATTTACTACAAATGTAGCTTCAAGAACTTCAAGATAATTATTGATGGTTGTTCTACTCGCTTCGCAAAGTGTGGCAAACTTTGTAGCTTCGAAAATTCTTCCGCTCTGGATAAAAAGTAATTCCATTAATCGTTGGAAAGAATGTCTCCTCTCCAATCTGAACAACTCCTGGATATCCTTTGTCCAATAGGCGTCTATCCATTCTTGAAATTCTCTTTCAGGATGTTCTTTTGCAAGGAAAAAGGGGGGCAAGCCACCATATTTAAGACGGTGTTTAACATCTGTATTTCCAAAATCTTTGCTATCATATGAAACCATTGGAGTAAGCCATATCTCTAATCTTCTACCTGTCAAGGTATCTTTAAACTTCGCTGAAGCACCAAGGGAAGAAGAACCCGTGGCGATAATTTTGACATCGGGAAGTAATCTGCAGCTATTTTAAGCATTTGAGATGGATTGGGAAGGCGATGTATCTCATCCAAAACAATCTTTTTCCCTTTGAAATTAGAGAGAAATGATTCAGGGTCTTCCATCTCCCGTCGCGTCCTTGGCAGTTCACAATCAAAATAAATAATATCCGGAATGGATTTACAGAGAAAAGTCTTTCCAACTCTTCTCACTCCGTAAAGCCAGAGGATAGACCTTTTTTCCCATGACTTTAAAATTAAATCAATCCAGAAATGCCTTTTTTTAATTTCCATAAATTTATTATAAAATGTTATTTAACTAAATGCAAAGAAGAATTGCATTTAGTCGCACTATTTGTAAAATTATTTGCGTTTAGTAAATTGTTTTCAGTTAATATTGATTTTTTGACGCATGCTAATTTTAATAGAGAACTTTTGTTATAATATATAATTTCAGGAGGTGAACAAATGTTCAATATTCCAAAACCACCAGATTTTAATGAGGAAGAAGTAAAACAAATATTAAAAATTCATTATGGAATTGAGGCAAATGTATCACCTCTTGTGGGAGATATAGGGAGAAATTTTCTTATTGTTGATGAAAAAGGTGAAAATTTCATCTTTAAGATAGCCAACGAGATTGAGCATTACTATTATATAAAAGCTCAAAATGATGTCCTTCATCACTTGAATAAACAAAATTTTGGCTTTAAACTTCCCTCCATAATAAAAAACAAGGATGGAGAGGAGATAACTGAAATAAAAGATAGAAATGGCAGAATCTATAATTCGAGACTTTTGACATGGATAAAGGGTGATTTCCTTGCTGAAATAGAACCAGATAAAGAGCTTTTGGTAGATTATGGCAGGGTTTTAGGATTAATGGACAAAGCCTTGGAGAATTTTTATATTCCTTATGCTTACCGATACTGGCATTGGGATTTAAAGAACTTACTGGAGCTGAGGGAATTAGCATCATACATTAATAACTTTGAAATAAAAAGACTGATAGAATATTTTCTCCTTCAATTTGAAACAGAAGTTGTCCCTGAATTTCCCAATTTAAGGAAAAGTTTAATATACAATGATGCAAACGATTACAATGTCCTTATAGAAACGGAGAAAGACGGAAAAAAAAGAGTTGCGGGTTTAATCGATTTTGGGGACATGGTATGTAGTTACACCATTTTTAATATTGCCATAGCTTTGACTTATGCAATGCTGAATAGAGAAGAGCCTCTTCAAGTAGCTCATTCAATATTAAAAGGTTATCACAAAATTTTTCCCCTCAGAGAAAATGAAATAGACATTCTTTATTACTGCATTGTGGGAAGACTATGTTTGAGCTTAATGATGTCCTCCTATCAAAAACGATTAAGACCTGAGGATAATTATGTTACCATATCAGAAAAATCAGTAGGGAAATTATTAAAAAAGCTTCATTCTATAAATCCACTAAAAGCAGAGGAAATTTTCAGAAATGCCTGTGGTCTTGGTCCAGCTAAAATTGGAGTTCCATCCGAAAAAATTGTTGAGCTAAGGAGAAAATACATAGGAAAATCTTTAAGAACTCATTATAAAGAACCGATAAAGATTGTAAAGGGAGCCCTTCAGTACCTTTACGATGATAAGGGGAAAACCTATCTTGACTGTGTGAATAATGTTGCCCATGTGGGGCATTCGAATCCAAAGGTTGTAAAAGCTGCCCAGAAACAGATGACAATCCTCAACACAAATACCCGTTATCTTTACGACTATTTAGTTAAATATGCCGAAAGATTACTTGAAAAGTTTCCTGAGCCATTGAAGGTGATCTTTTTTGTAAATTCTGGGAGTGAGGCTAATGAGCTTGCCTTGAGACTGGCATACACTTATACCGGAAGAAAGAACATGGTAGTTATTGATCATGCCTATCATGGTAACACCTCATCATTAATAGACCTCAGTCCTTATAAATTTGATGGACCAGGTGGTAATGGTCCAGGACTTTACACCTATAAAGTTATAATGCCTGATACTTATAGAGGGCCTTATAAAGACAAAAACGCGGGTATTAAATATGCAAATCATGTTTTTGAAACAATAGAAAGATTGAAAGCTGAAGGGAAGGGGTTGGCAGGATTTATCCATGAACCCCTTCTCGGATGTGGAGGCCAAATCCCTCTTCCTGAAAATTATCTTAAGACTGTTTATAAAGCAGTGAGGAAGGCGGGAGGAGTTTGTATTGCTGATGAGGTCCAGGTTGGATTCGGGCGTGTTGGAACTCATTTCTGGGGGTTTGAAAAACAGGATGTTATCCCTGATATTGTAACCCTTGGAAAACCTATTGGAAATGGTCATCCCCTGGCAGCAGTTGTTACAATCCCTGAGATAGCAGAAGCTTTTAACAATGGAATGGAATATTTCAATACTTTTGGAGGGAATCCTGTTTCATGCATTGTTGGTTTAGCGGTTCTTGATGTAATTGAAGAAGAGAAACTTCAGGAGAATGCTTTAAAAACTGGCAATAAAATTATGGAAGATTTTAAAGAACTTCAAAAAGAGTATCAAGTAATCGGAGATGTAAGAGGGTCAGGGCTTTTCATAGGGGTTGAGCTTGTAAAAAATCCTGAGACGATTGAGCCTGCTCCAGAACTTGCAAATGAGATTGTTGAGAGGATGAAAGAAGAAGGAGTTCTTTTAAATACTGAAGGTCCTTATAACAATGTTCTCAAGATAAAACCTCCCATTATTTTCAATGAAGAAAACGCAGAGCAATTAACATCAACATTTGCAAAAGTTCTCAAGGAAAGGTTGTCAAGATTTTAGTGTAAATTCACTTAAAGGTTCTCTTCCCATTTTTTGTGATCATGCTTTTTTAGAGCATTTTTCATTTGATCGGAAGATTTCCTGTGCTCTGGTTAGATTCTGAAAAGGTAAGAAACTTTAAGGGTTGCAGAATGTCCTTTTTCAATTTTAATGAATTCCTGTCGCTGGCTCTTCTTAAAGCTGAACTGGATGATGCTTCCAGCTCCGAGATAATAGCCTGCCAGAAAGTCAAAACTATACTGATCTTCTCTTGTTTCGCCAAATAGCATAGTTCTGAGGAAAAGCTTGTGAGTAATCTGGTAATGAAGCGAAGCTTCGTAAGTCAGCCCGTCAAAGACTTTCTCTCCAGTGGCTGTCAGTTTTTGTTGGATGTAATTAGCTTCAAACGCCAATTCAATGTTACTTCTTGGTCTCAAAGAGAGAGAACTTTCCAGAGTAAACTGGCTACCAGGCACAACTTCGGTAAATGATTCATTGTAGATACCTCTTTTCTCCCAGCCACCCTCAAAGCTGATTTCGTTCAGGAACCCCCCTTTTTCCCAATCAAAATCAAAGTGAGCTCCGTAATTCTTCAGGAATTCTCTGTTCCAGACTAGTTTGTCTTCAGGTGTCAGAATCTGGTACTGGCTCTTTCCCGTGAAAAGACCATAATGGAAATGAATACGGTTGGAAAGATTCCAGAACATCATAAACTCCAGCATCTCACCAACTTTGTTTCCGTAAGAATCCTGATTTAGATTGCCAGAAATATCCCAGCTAACTCTTTGAATCTTTCCTTTATTGAAACGCCATGCATAACCCAGCAAGGCATTCAGGGATTGAGAATCAATCTGATTGAGATAACCTGCTCTTAACCTGACATTGTCTTCTATCCTTTGAAAGCCAAATGTGAGTTGCATTCCAGCATCTGGCTCGCGGTTGAACTTAATTATGTGGATACCATTACGGGAATTTTCGGTATCAGAATTAAAGCAGAAAATGTTGGCTCCCCGGAGATAATAAATATCTTTGAAATTAAAGCTGTAATCAATAGCCAGATTCTGAGAGGAAACATCCTGTTCCTTAACTCCAGTATAATAGAAACCGATCTGAGAGTTTTTAAGGATATCTCTGGTCATCCTGAAGACCCCAAATTTGGAGGAACCATAATCAGTTTTATTCAAAGCTCCGAGAATGCCGAAAGAGTAACCCCCTGTTTTGCCAGAAATCTTGACAGCCAGGCGAGGGTCTCGGATTCTACGGGAGTAAAAAAGCATCAAATCAGAATGCCAGGCAAACGGATCTTTAGTAGTCAGTCTGAAGTACTGACTCCCTTCAGTGAAGAAGGGACGGTTCTCCTGTAGATAATTTTCATAAGGAGAGAGCTGGTAAATGAACGGGTCGGATTCAACCTGGCTGAAGTCCGGGCTGGCGGTTATGTCCAGATAGAGGTTTGGTCTGATTCCGTATTTAATATCTACTCCGGCTGCCAATTTATCGTCCTTTTCTTCTTCCCATCGAGAAGAACGGACTCCAGCATAGGGGAAAATTTCCAGATTATGACCGGGTCTAATTCCGCTCAGACCCTGCAGCTCTGCCATTTGATGAAGTTTGGGTAGATCTCTTTTGACCTCAGTCCAATAATCAGTTTCGTTCAGTCGGTGAATATACCTGACAAAATTTACTCCCCAGATCTGTTCAGGAGATGAAGAAAATCGCAATGATTTGAAGGGAATTGCCATCTCAGCAGACCAGCCGTCCTCCCTTATTCTGGCTCCGGATTTCCAGATGGTCTCCACTGTATTTTTCTGAACTCCTTTGGGATTGAGAATGAATGAGATGCTGGTTCTTTTATCGTTGTAGGTATCAAGTATGACCTCAATGGAGTCATTATTTTCGAATTCGTTGCGGGGGGTCAGTTCTGCCCAGATTTTTTCAGGCTGGGAGTCTTTCATCAGGAAGGCGAAATAAAGATAATTGTCGTCATAAGCTGCCCATACATAGGTTTCTTCAGAAGCAGGGGCTCCATTGACCGGGTCATATTGAATAAACCCTGAAACGGGCTGGATATTCTTCCAGCAAACATCATCAAAAAGACCATCAATCTTGGGAGGCTGTTCAATTCTTTTTATATTCAGAACTTTTGATCTTTCCTGTCCTAAGGAGAAAAGGGGCGAGAAAACCAGTATGAAAGCCAAGACAATCATAATTATAACTGTATCAGTCAAATTTTTCATTTGTTTGATTTTACTAAAACCTTTAATAAAAATCCAGATATTTCTTGAAGATTTTAAACAATTAAGTTTAATTTTCCCTTTACAAATCAAAGGCATCCTCCATGCATAGATAATCTCCTTTCCTTTGTGACTCTATTTCATTTATATCTTCATTCCTATAATAGATTTATATTTAAAAATCCTTGAGCATTCTTAAAAGTTTCAAGGACACCTGAATTTCTTTATTAACATTAAATCTTCTTTGTTTCAAATTGTTAAATAACAACAATTTCTATTCCACAAATATCTATGAAAATTCTTAATAGAATTGATATTCCCAGAGAAGTGTTTAAATCAAGTTCCAGAAAAGAAAATATAATTTTGATTTTTTACATAGAATCCAGATTTTCAAGAGCCAAATAAATTTTTAAAATGTTCCCAATTCATGAAATCAAAAGTCATTTCTTTTATGTAACTAAAGGAATAGCTGAATCGATTGCTGTTAAAAATATGAGCATGGGGGTAGACTTTCTAAGGAAACATCCTCTGTTTGACATTCTATAGAATAATTTGTATATTTCTATTTTAACCATGAGAAAAGAAGAATTTTTTGAGTTGATGGTGAAGGCAATTATTGATGGGAACAGAGAAGAGAGTGCACGCCTCGCTCGCCTCTCCCTGGATATGAAGATCGACCCTCAGGAATCAATAGAATCAGGCTTTGCAAGAGGAATAAAAGAAGTCGGTGCAATGTGGGAAAGAGGGGAATATTTTCTACCAGAGCTTTTAATGGGTGCTGAGGCAATGAAAAGTGCCATGGATGTTCTTACTCCCCACATCCTTTCAGGAAGATCAGGAAATTTAGGGAAAAAAGTTGTTATTGGAACTATTGAGGGTGATATCCATGACATAGGGAAAAACCTTGTTGCTTCAATGCTTTTAGCCAATGGATTTGAAGTGATTGACCTTGGAGCAGATGTCCCCCTTGAAAAATTTGTTGTTACTGCAGAGGAAGTAAAAGCTGATTTTATATGTATGTCAGCTCTTCTTACAACAACAATGATAGGACAGAAGAAAGTGATTGAGATGTTGAAGGAGAAGGGGATAAGAGATAAATACAGGGTTCTTGTAGGAGGAGCCCCTGTAAATGAGGAGTGGGCAAGGAGGATTGGAGCGGATGGAACTGCTTCCAACGCAGCTCAGGCGGTCTCTTTAGCCCTTTCTCTCATAAGATAATAATGGAAGAGTCATTTAAAAAAGGGGACCTCCCCATTCTTCCTAAAGTTGAAGAGAAGGTTATACTTAAACTTTTAAAATACAAGAAAAAAGATTTCTCTAAGATTCAGCCGTCAATTGAGGAAGGTTATAATATCGCTTATTCCCTCGTGAAACCAAGATATGTTTACAAGATATTTCCGATGAAATCTTTGCCCCATCATCCAGTTTTTGAAAGAGCAGAGTTTGTGGGTTTAGCTCTTTGCACAATAGGGAAGAAGCTGGAAAAGGAAGCATCAAGACTTACAAGAAATGGAGAGCTTTTAAAGGGACTTGTTGTTGACATTCTCGGTTCTGAAATAGTTGAAATGGTTGCAGATTTTGCAAATAGTTTAATTTGTAAAGAAGCAATGGAGAAGGGGTTTTATGCTGGGAAAAGATTCAGCCCTGGTTACGGGATTTTTGAATTGCAATGGCAGAAGAACTTTTTCTCTTTTCTTCCAGCAGATTCTATCGGAATTGAGCTCCTTCCATCAATGATGATGTTTCCAAAAAAATCCATATCCTTTGCAGTAAATATTTTTAAAGGGAAAAAGAGAGAAAGTAGCTCCCTTGTTTGCAGATTCTGCGATAAAATTGGTTGCAAGGAGAAGAAAGAAAAATGAGAAAGTTAGGATTCTTATTTTTGATTATTGTCCTGGTTTTTTCTTTTTTGCTTTCAAGTGAGGGGGGAAAGGAGCCACAATTTGTTATTGACAATAAAGAGCCCCTTATGGATGAAATTATAAAAATAAAAATTGTAAATCTTCCTCCCAATAAAAAAGTGAAAGTTTCTCAGGAAAGTTCAGAAGGGGAAGGGAGTGCGTTTTTCCTTTCCAGTAAAAAAGGAGTTGTTGACTTCTCCGCTCAGGAACCCCTCCCCGGAAGTTGTTACAAAGGTATTAATCCCATGGGGCTTTTTCTTTTCGAAAAAAGAAAAAAAGAATCTTCCCTTTTTTATAGCTCACCTACTGATCAGCCGGTTTTGACGGAGTTAAAAGCGGAAGTTGATGGTAAAATAATTGCTCAAATTAAGATAAACCGATGGTGGCTTAAGTCAGGCATTGAGAGGAAAGAGATTCGAAAGCCCGGTTTTGTTGCTGTACTCTTTAAACCTATTTCCCGAGAAAAATTGCCTACAATAGTTGTTCTTGGAGGTTCTGAAGGAGGACTCTCTTCGCAAAAGAAAGCAGGACTTCTTGCTTCCCATGGATACATAACTTTAGCCCTTGCCTATTTCAGAGAAGAGGGGCTTCCAAAGGATCTTTGTAATATCCCTGTTGAAACTGTAAAGGAAGGGATAGAGTTTTTAAAAGGTTTGCCAGAAGTCAATAAGGAAAGGATAGGAATATTTGGAGGTTCTAAGGGTGCAGAACTGGCTCTTCTTTCTGCCTCTCTTTTCCCTGAAATAAAAGCTGTTGTAGCTTATGTCCCGAGCCATGTTGTCTGGGCTGGAATGAGGGGATTTATGGGTGTCAACGAGTCCTCATGGACATTCGATGGTAAACCTCTTCCTTTTGTTCCATACACAATAACTCCTGAATTCATAGAGGTATTCAGGTCAGGAAAATCTTTAAGAATTGGATTGCTTTATGAAAGCAGTCTTAAAAACAAGGATGCTGTTGAAAAAGCATTGATTGCAGTTGAAAAAATTAATGGAACTGTTCTCTTAATTTCTGGAAAGGACGACCATCTCTGGCCGAGCTATCAGATGGCAGAAGAGATAATGAATAGATTAAAGCAATTTAACCATTCTCATCCATCTCAGCATCTTTCTTATGATAATGCAGGTCATGTAATTGGCTTTTCGTTTACATCCGTTCTTAATTCAGTTAAATTTGGAAATATTGATATGGGAGGGACAATTGAAGGGAATGCCTTTGCAATCCTTGACTCCATCCCGAAAGTTTTGAAATTCCTTGAGCAGAATTTGAAGAAATAAATCTATTCTTTACTCCCATTTTAATGCAAGTTTTTATTTATTAAAAGGAACCACGTAGCTTTTAGAAAAATTGCCAGAAATGGAAGTAAAAAATTTAAACAACCAAGCTCTTCATCTTAAAATAGAAAGAAGATGGGACTCTTCTGAATTTCTGGTCTTCCGCACTTCCGTTCCCATTCTATAGGACTTTATCTTTTGCTACTTTTACTTTCCCATTTCAAGAAAAGACGAATCTTTCGAATTGCCATAATGAACATAAAATTATAAAATTGATTTTCAGGAGGTAATTATGGATTGGGGAACGAAAAACAGAATGGCAAGAATTTTTAAACCCGAGACAGGTAGAACAGTTATGCTTGCTGTTGACCATGGATATTTTTTAGGACCAATCTCAAAACTGGAGAACCCCAGAAAAACAATAGAGCCCCTCATCCCTTACACTGATGCAATTATGCTGACAAGAGGAATACTTAGAAATTGTGTTAATCCCGAGTTTAATATCCCTGTTGTTTTGAGAGTTTCGGGAGGGAACAGTATAGTAGGAAAGGAACTTTCCAATGAAGAGATTATTACATCTGTTAGGGAAGCGCTCAGATTGAATGTCTCTGCAGTTGCATTCTCAATTTATATTGGCGCGGAGTATGAGCATCAGACCCTTGTCTGCCTTTCAAAACTGATTGACGAATGCGAGGATTATGGAATTCCAGTTCTTGCGGTTACTGCTGTTGGTAAAGAACTTGAGAAACGGGATGCAAGATACCTTTCCCTTGCATGCAGGATTGCATCTGAGCTCGGAGCAAGATTTATAAAGACTTATTATTGTGAGGAATTTGAAAAGGTTGTTGAATCAAGCCCTGTCCCCCTTGTAATTGCTGGAGGTCCAAAAATGGACTCTGAAGAGGCGGTTTTCAAAGTAGCCTATGAGGCAATATCAAAAGGTGCGAAAGGGGTTGATTTTGGAAGGAATATATGGCAGTCATCCCATCCTGTTGCAGTTATAAATGCAATAAGAGCAATTGTTCATGAGGGCGCAGATACAAAAAGAGCTCTGGAGATTTTCAGGGAGAAAAAGGCAAAAGTCTGATTTAAAAATGATAAGAAAAGCCTTCCTCATAAAAATCTTTGACGCTGCGAATATGCAGAGGTGGAATGACAAGATTAGACCTGTTGAACTAAGGGAGCTGGACAAGCAAGCTCACAAAATGATATTCGCCTATGTCCTTGGAAAGCTGAATCAGAATGAGAAAGGATTTGACTGGATAAAAATAATAGAGGGCGGTATTTTTGAGTTTCTTCAAAGACTTGTTGTAACAGATATAAAACCCCAGATCTTTCATAAAATAAAAGGAGATGCTGAGAAATTCAGACAGCTTAATGAATGGGTTTACAGGCAGTTGAAGCCAATAATATCTCCAATAGGGAACAATTTCCCTGAAAGATTTATGGAATATTTTTCATCAGAGGAAGATGATATAAATAAAAAGATTTTAGGTTCAGCCCATTTTCTTGCAACAAAATGGGAGTTCGAAATTATTGAGTGGGCAAATCCAGGAGGATATGAGATTGAAAGTATAAAGAGGGAACTTAAGGAAAGAAGTGAGAAATACAAAGATTTGAAAGGTTTCAATTCAGTCTTGAGCTTCCCCACCAATTTGAAAAATTTTATTGATCTATGCGGTCAGTTGAGATTTCAGGTAAGATGGAGTCATCTTCCTATGATTCCAAGGACTTCAGTCCTTGGGCATACCTTTATAGTAGCAATACTTTCTTATATTTTTTCCATTAAACTGGGAGCATGCAGGCGCCGTCTTATAAACAATTTCTTTACAGGTCTTTTCCACGATTTACCTGAGGTTTTGACAAGGGATATAATATCTCCTGTCAAAAAATCCATTGCAGGACTTGAGGAAATATTGAGAGAATATGAGAAAAAGGAAATGAAAGAAAAAATTTACAACCTTATCCCCGAAGAGTGGCACGATGAAATGAAAATTTATGCTGAGGATGAATTCTCGTCTGTTGTTAGAATTGATGGAAAAATTGTAAAAACCACATCCTCTGAGATACAGGAAAAATATAATAAAGATGAATTTAATCCAAAGGATGGAGAGTTTGTAAAGGCAATGGATGACCTTTCTGCTTTTGTTGAGGCATTTTTAGCCAAGAGGAACGGAGTTGTCAATGAAAAGCTTGATGAAGCAATTGTTTCTTTAAAGAAGGAGTACAAGGATAAATATATTGGTCATATTAGTCTCGGCGAAATTTATGCAGATTTTGATTGAGAAATGAAGGTAGCTCTATACTATAGCAATTCTGATTTAAGGATTTCAGATATTCCTTATCCAGAGATTTCAGAAAGGGAAGTTGTTGTAAAAATTGAAGCCTGTGGAATATGCGGTTCAGATTTGATGGAATGGTACAGAAAAGACAGGGTTCCCCTTGTTTTAGGGCATGAAATTGCAGGAATTATTGATAAAGCAGGGAAGGAAGTCAAGGATTTTGAGGAAGGAGATAAGGTCGTTGTTGCCCATCATGTTCCCTGTGGTAAATGCCATTACTGCATAAATGGTAATGAGACTGTTTGTGAGACATTGAGAAAAACAAATATTTATCCTGGTGGTTTTTCCCAATTTACAAGAATTCCTGAAATAAATGTGGAGAAGGGATTATTTGAAATTCCTGATGGGCTTTCCTTTGAGTCCTCAACATTTGCAGAACCATTGGGTTGTGTGATGAGAGCCCAGAGAAAACTCGGGATAATGCCAGGAAACAGTATAGTTGTTATTGGAAGTGGGATCTCTGGAATTCTTCACATTCAGATGGCAAAACTTTATGGAGCAGGACCAATAATTGCTTCTGACATAAATGAATGGAGGATGGAAAAGGCTTTAAAATTTGGCGCAGATTATGTCTTTCATCCTGATGAGCTTGAAAAAGGGATAAAAGCAATTTTAAAGGATGCATTAGCAGATGTGGTAATTCTTTGTGCCTCTTCAATATCCGCCATTGAGCTTTCTTTTAAAATTATAAACAGAGCAGGAAAGATTCTATTCTTTGCACCTTCAGAGCCAGGGGCAAAAATTTCAATTCCAATAAATGAATTGTTCTGGAGAAATGATGTCCTACTAACAACTTCCTATGCTGCATCCCCTTCTGACTACTCCCTCGCTCTCAGATTGATTCATCTCGGAAAAATTAATGTAAAAGATATGATAACCCATGTCTTTGGAATTGATGATATTCAGAAAGGTTTTGATTTGATGGGAAAAGGGGAAAACTCCCTTAAAGTTATTATTAAACCTAACGAATAGAGAGATTTTTTTACCCTTTCCTTCTCCTGAAAATCTCAAAAATTTTTAGAAGGTCTGCATAGGTGTTGCAATCCTCAGGATTTTTGTCCCATCTTATTCTTTTAATTCTTGCAAACCTCAAGGAAAAGCCTGAATCGTATCTGTTGCTTTTCTGAATTTCATCAAAGGCAACCTCCACAACAATTCTTGGCTCAACAATTATTCCCCAATCCAATTCCTCCCTTTTCAATTTTAAAAGAGCTGATGTCATCTCTTTAAACTCTTCATCGGTTAAACCTTTGAAGGTTTTACCAACCATCAGAAATTTATCTCCTTTTCTTACTCCGAGATGATAGTCTGAAAGCCACCCTTTCCTCCTTCCATGACCCCACTCAGCACCAATTATTACAAGGTCAAGGGTAAAAAATTTCTTCAGTTTTATCCAGTCCCATGCCCTCTTTCCAGGATAATATGGAGAATTTATCTTTTTGAGAACAAGTCCCTCATGCCCAGATTTTATACTTCTTTCCATCCAATCTTTTAAATCCTTTTCGTTTTTAGCTAAAATCCATGGAACAATATAATCAGGAGGGATAATTTCTTTAAGAATCTCTCTTCTCTCCATTGCTGGCTTTTTCCAGATGTCTTCATCATTGATTTTTAAGACATCAAAGAAAAATGGTTTTACTTTCCATGTTGAAAATAGCCCTGTTTCTCTTGATATTAGACTTATTATGTCCTGAAATGGGAATGGTTTCCCTGACTCGCTCTCAGCAATGAGTTCCCCATCTATTATGAAATCATGGGAAGGAAATTTTTTTATCTCAAAAACAAGTTCCTTTAAATCCTCGCTCAAATCCCTTAATTTTCTCGAAAAAATTCTTATCTCATCCCCTCTTCTGTGAACAATTATTCTTACACCATCAATCTTGTAATCACATATTACAGGAAATCCTGTCCTTTTAACTGCAGATGATATGCTATCCTCCTGATAGGCAAGCATTGGATGAATAGGTGAAAGGTAAGGAAGGGACTCTTCAAACTCAGTCCCCTCAACAAATCTCTTTGAGAGTTCAAGTATACTTCCCGCCTTTGCATAGTCTATCTTCATTTTTTCTTCATCTTTCTCAAAAAGAGATAAGAGGGCTTTCAGGACTATTCCTATTGAAGCACCATGTTTCAAATCTCCAAGAAGATACCTTGCGAGAAAGCCTCTTTCACCCTTTTTGCAATTGGAAAAGAGTTTCCTTAATTCAATATATCTTTCCTCCCTGCTCCTATCTCCTTTAAAATTTTTAACTCTTTCCACAAAATAAAAAACCTCTTCCACATTGATTCCATCTCCTTCTATTGAAACATTTTCAAGAACTTCAGAAATTGCTGAATAACCTATAAAGATGGAGCTGATTCTCTCACCACTTATTATACTTGCCACAAAAGGAATCTCCTCCTTTCTACAATTCTCAAGAAAATCCTTAATTCTCTGAACCTTCTCCTTTGTAGAAGAAATTGAGCTCAGCTCCTCTGAGAATTTTACAAGTTTAGATAGTCTCAACTTTTTAAAACCTCAAGCTCCAATTTATATTTTAATCCAAACAGATTTGGTTTGACAGGATTATAAGATTCTTATAAATTAGGTTTATATAGCGGAGGAAGTTATAAAAATTAGCAATTTGACAAAGATATACAGAAGTGGCAAGGATTATAGGAAAGCTGTTGATGATTTGACATGTTCAGTGAAAAGGGGAGAAATTTTCGGTCTTATTGGTCCAAATGGGTCCAAATGGAGCGGGGAAAACAACGACTATCAAGTTAATCTTTGGTCTTTTAAGACTTGATAATGGAGAGAGAGATATATATTGCTTATGAGCTCACTTGTATCTTTCAAAAACCCTCCCCCATTCAGACTTCATAAATTCTCTAATCCTCTTTTTCCCTATCAGAGGATACCAGAGCCAATCATGGTAGATGTTGGAAGCAAAGGGTGCCCAGAAGGATAGAGGAGACCTTAAAGCAAGCCACTCCAAGAATCTTAAAAATCCCTTTCTTAGCATCTGGTCTCCCCATATTACAAAACTTCTTTTTGTTTTGAATCCCCAGTTTATACCTTCTATCTCATCTCCCACAATTTCAATTTCTTTTAAATCTCCTACTCCAAGTCCTCTTTCGTGAGTCATTCTTATATATGGTATTGACAAAGGGTCAAATCCCATCATTTTTGCAGATACTGCATCGATTGCCACAGAATCAGAACTTGCGAGGATATAATTTTTTATCCTCGGAATCATTGTCCTTGGTCCTGCACCATCCCCGCAAACAGTTCCATCCATTACTGCAAATATTCCTGGATGAATTTCTCTCTGCATTAATAAAAGGTCTACAAGGGCTTCATGGATATATTTGTGGGCAAAATGCCTCATCTCTTTCAGGAGTCCTCCGAATGCATTTTTTATTGCACCGGTTGTTATTGAATGGCCGTGGGTCTTTGCAGTTGGAAGATGAACTACATTCTTCCCAATAAAAATCTTAGGAATTTCAATTCCTTTCGGGAATAATTTATCAAGAATCAAAAGCTTTTCTTTAAATTCATATTTTGTCCATTCAACTTCAGGAAGAGGTATAAAGTTTAATCTATATTTCTCAAGGACTGGAATCCATCTGTTGTTTCTTGCTCCTTTTCTTGGATTTGTTACAACAGTCTTGTTTTCGACAGGGAAAATTTTCTCTTTTCTGAATCCATCTTTAATTAGTTTTTCCAAAACACCTTCAACCTGCCATGGGGATGAAGAACATGCAGGGAAAAATTTTGTCCATGAGAGATTTAATTTAATTATTGTGTCTATATCCTTTGCGATTACTTTTTGATATTCTGCAAGCTCCATTGCTCTTTTTATGTCATTTAAGACATTTTCAGGAGAAGTTTTTAAAACAACAACTTTCGACCTCATAATAATTTACCTCTATAAATGACAATTATTACAGTAAGACCCCATAAAAAGATTGAAATGAAAAAGGGAGGGTCATTCAAAAGAACTTCTTCAGGATTTCCTCCTAAATTTTTTGAATAAATCAAATGAAGATACCTGAATATTCCGTACATAACAAGAGGGAGGGTGAGGAAAAGATTTCTTGTCCCGAATTTTATTGTTGTCTCCTCAGAAAGAGTGTAAACTACGTAGGCAATTAGAGTCGAAGATGTTGTAATTGCAATCATCTGGTCAATGAATGGGACAGAATAAACTTTAAGCGATTCCCTGTGTTCTTCAGCGTTTTCAATTGTGAGAACCTCGTATCTTCTTTTCCCAAGCCCCAAAAATAATGAAATAAGCACAGTGCAAATTAGAAGCCACGGAGATGTCTCAACATTTATTACCCATGTTCCAGCGAGGACTCTCAGAAGAAAGAAAAACGAGAGGGAAAGGACATCAAGGATTACAATGTTTTTTAAATAAAATGTGTAAATTATGTCCAGTAGAATGTATGAAAGAGCAGCAAAAAAAAATTTTTTCTCAAGAAGAAAGGAAAGAAAAAGGAAAATTGGAAGAAGAATTGAGACCACGACTATTGCTGTTGTAATAGAAAGTTTCCCTGAAGCGATTGGTCTCTTTGCTTTTTTGGGGTGAATTTTATCTCTTTTAATATCTTTTAAATCATTTATTATATATCCGCACCCTGAAACAATTGAGAATAGAAAAAATGCTAAGATAACTTTGAAAAGATAATCAAAATTAAGAAGGTTCTTCGAAAATATGATTCCTGCAAAAATGAAAAAATTCTTTGTCCAGTGTCTCGGTCTTAATGACTTAAGAACATAAAAAATTGTCTCAAAAATTTTACGCATTTTTTATTTTATCCTATTAATCTTTAAATAATCAACGAAGAAATCTATGAGGGAGTAATTGTAAACTTGCATTTCCCATATAGAATCCCTCTGAACTTCTAAATTCCATTGGAGTTCTTTAAAATTAACATCTTCAAACTCATCTGAGTAGACCATTTTTCTCTTTTTTGTCTTTCCTTCCTCTCTTTCAAGAACAATCAAGCAAACTGGAACTCTCTCATCGGGTTTTTTCTCAATTTTTATTTTTAAAACAATTTTATTTAAACCTTTTTTAAGCTCAAAGGGAGGAGAAGAAAGAATAGGATAGGATGCAAAATTCTTCTGGGATGAAAGGACAAATTCATTAGAAGCATTTCTATCAAACCTTGGGAAACCAAAGGGCCCTGTCCAGAGCTCTGCTTCAAAGAAATTCTCTCCACCAACAGGTTTCCCATCAATCTCAAAAAGATTCCAGAACTTCCTCCTGTGATTGTAAGGTTCTTCTGTAATTGAATGGTAGAAGTGATAGCGGGCTCTAAGGACAGCCCTTTTCATGTCGGGAAAATTGCTCATGTAAAAAGGAGTTTCTATATCATCCCATAAAAATGTATATTTAACATTCTTCTCCTTTAAAAAATTTGGGTCTGTATTTGTGAGTCTTGGCCAGCAATGATAGGCTTTTATTTTATTATTCATGGACATAGAAACAGCCCATACTCCTGCCATTGAGCTACCATCAAAAGCCTTCCCGAAATCTTCAGAAACTATCTTAAACTGAAACTTTGGATATTTGAGATAATTTATAATCTCTTTTGAATTTATAAAAATTGTAAACAGAGCAATTAAAACTGCAAGTCCAGCGAAGACAGCTCTCGGAATTCTTCTTAGAAATACTGCGTATTTTATAGAAACAAAGATTAAAAGCACGAAGAGGAAAGAAAGAATTATATCGATTATTAGGAATTTTGGAAGATTCTGATAGATTCGAGGAGTGTAAAGTCTTCGGAGAATGTGACTGAAAATAAATAAGGATATGTAAAAGTAAATGAGCAATTCAAAAATATTCACTTTCCTGTTAGAAACTTTCTCTTTCTTTCTAAGCATCCTCCATATGAAGCCAAAGAATATAAAACTCATTGGAAAGAAGAAGTCAAGATAATATCTAAGGGCTCTCCAGAAAAGGATTGAATGGGAAGAATAACCAATCCCAACCCAGCAGAGGGAGACTACCTCAAGGGGAGAAATCTCCTCTTTTCTCTGGAAATAATTTCTTACTAAATAAAAGAGAATGAAAGTAAGAAAAATCCCAAAGAGGGAAAGGGTGGAATGAATGGAAAACAGCGCCCTCGAAAACCAATAAAATAGAATCTTTTTAAGGTCTGGGAATCCTGCGAATAAAATTCTCTGATTGTATGAACCAAATCTTTGATAAATTTCATGATGGTGAATGTAAATAAGAGGTAGCCATACAGCAATTGCTAAAAGGAGACCTGAAAGAAGAATTAATGTTTTTTTAAAAGCTTCCTTTAAACTTTCCTTTCTTCTTATGAGTTCAAAGAAATGGGCAATTAAAAATATTGGAATAAAATAGATAATTTTTGGCTTCGAGTTATAGGAGAGCCAGAGGGAAAATCCTGAAAAAAACATTGCAAATTTTGAACCCTTAAGTCCCTTGAGCCATAGAAATATTGAAAGCAGAGAAAAGAAAAGCATTTCAGGAACCCTATCAGCAATTCTGCTATAAAGGAAGAAGAGAAAATTTGTTCCAATAAAGATTGTTCCAAAAAGAGCAATTTTTGAAGAGAATGTCTCTTTCAGAATAATATAACATAGAATCAGAATGAAAAAGCTAAACATAAGAGGGACAAGATTCATACTTTTATAGCTAACTCCAAAAAGAGAAAAGGAGAGATAAGTGAAAGAATGGGGAATTATTGTCAGCCACATTAAATTCCATTTCTCGTCTATTTCCCATTCACCAAAAAGAACTTTATTCCTTGCATTGTATGCATACTGGGCAGGGTCTCCATACTCTGCAACTGCCATGAAGGGAGGAGGGTCTGCATCAAGATGGATAAATTTTAAAGCTGTAACCAAAATAATAAATACAATTGCTAAGAAATCAAACTTTCTCTTTTTTTCCTTCCAAAACATAGACTAAACCTCCAAATCCAGCAAAGACAAGGGAAATAAAATATCCAAGAATTGAAAGGGTTAGAGCTTTTTCAGGAAGAACCCCAAATCTTGAGAAGAGGAAAACAAATCCTCCTTCCCTCAGACCTATTCCTCCAAGAGTTATGGGAAGCATTGTAACAGTGAGAATTATCGGAATTAAAATGAAAAAATAGACAATGGAAAGTTTAATTTTAATTGCAATGGAGATTATGAAAAAATAAATAACCACATTGATCTGAAGAAGGGCTGTGTAAGCAAAAACTTTAAATAAACTATTTGGCTCTCTCACAGGGTATTTTAAGGAATAAAGAATCTTATCAAGTTTGTCCTTAAAAAAGGAAGGAGGGACTATTTTTAAAATTTTTTCTGAAATAGGGCTTAAGATAAAAATTACAAAGGCCAAAGAGGCAAAAAGGAGAAGAGAAATCGCAATAAACAGTTCCTTTTCTTTAAATTTGAAATAAAAAATATAGGAAAAGAAAGAAATTATGTAAAGAACAAGCATACCTATGAATCTTTCTATAATGACAGAGGTGACAGCCTGAGCCCTTTTATCAGTGAGGGAGAAAACTTTATACATTCTGACCGCATCTCCTCCCACTGAAGTTGGAAGGAATGTATTGAAAAAGGAACCTATCATATAGAGTCTGTAAAGCTCCTTTTGCGGGACATCAATTCCGTATGATTCCAAAAGAATTTTCCATCTACTACTACCAAGAAGGACACCAACAAAATGAAGAGAAAGGGAAAATATGAGAAGAAAGATATTTGCTTCTTTCATACAGTTAACAACATTTCTGATATCAATTTTTGAGAAGACAAAAATTATTAAGGAAGAGCTTACAATAAATCTTAAAAGGATAGAAATAAATCTTTTCAATCTTTTTCACCTTCAAGCCTTGACCTTACAGGTTTTGCAGGTATTCCGAAAGTCACCATGAATTCAGGAATATCCTTCAGAACAATTGAGCCTGCTCCTATAACAGCATCCCTACCTATTTTAACCCCATCATTCACCATTACAAAGGCTCCTAAATAACAATTGTCCCCTATCTCTATTCCTTTTGAAATTGTTCCCTGGGCAATAACAGGGATATCGGTCCTTTCTATTTTTCTCGTTGATGCAACAAAATAGCAATAGGCAGAAGTGATAACATTACTTCCAACTTTGATCGGTCCACCTGCCTGAAATAAACAATTAGGACCTATATCGCAGTTATCACCAATCTCAATTTTCTCAAAATGGCAGGAAAGGACACAATTCCTGTTTATAAAAACATTATTTCCAATTGTAATGCTAACTTCATGATGGCTCTTTCCATCGAGAACGCACAAATCATCAATTATGCAATTATCTCCGATGACTATTTTGTGAGGCTGGCGTAAAGTAATATTTTTTCCAAATACACAATTTTTACCAACTTTTCTAAATAAAGAGGGATAAAATATTTTTCTTAAGAAAAGCCCAAGAGAGCCTCCGAGCCCACCGAAAAGTATTGTTATTAATTCAAACTTCAGAAAGTAAAAGAACCCTTTCTCACCGACGAATATTTCCATATATTTTTTTATTGGAGATTTTTTCTTATCCATCAATTTTTTCTGAAAGTCTGTCATAATTTCCATTTTTTATCTCCATTTTATAGAGGTTAAATTTTAAATTAAATAATGAATAAAGCTACTGCAATAACAGTTGTCCAGTAACCTTTTTTCCCGATAGCAGTCTGGGTAATATTTTTTGTCGAGACAATTTTGCCAGAAATTTTAAAGAGTCCTCTTCTCTCATCCCAGCTCTGTTCAGGGTTGAATTCAAGACCAAGGGTTGTTGCAAGCATTGAGGCTGCGAGGTCTTCCGCATAATCTCCCACATCCTCTTCCTTCTCGCCAAAACTGTGATGCTCCGAGAGATACCCATAGCTATTTTTATCCCTTGGAATTGCAAGTCCTATAGAGGCTGAAATCAATCTGTGGGGCTCATCTGTTGAATTTTCACTCATTACACAGAAAACAATCTGACCCGGTTTTAAAAGTCTCAGACCTTCCTCTTTTGAAATCAGCTCACATCCTGGAGGAAAAATGGAGGAAGTTTTTACAAGATTAAAGGGAGCTATTCCTGCAGCTCTTAATGCCTGCTCAAAGGAGGCAAGTTTCTCCTTGTGTCTTCCCATGCCCTTTGTGAGAAAAATTTTTTTAGGAACCATAATCTTACTCATAAATTTTCAATATATCAAAAATCTTCTTGCATCTCAAGGAAAACTTTTAAATTTCTGAATTGAATTATTTTTTTTAATATAGTATAATTTCTCTCTTCTAAAAATTTTGCTATGAGGAGGTAATTATAATGAAGAGTTATCATTTCTTATTTCTAATATTCCTACTTATTCCCCTTGCAATCTCGCAGGAAAGTGAGAATCCTCTTTTAAAAGAATTTAACACCCTATTTGGTGTTCCACCTTTTGACCAGATAAAGGAGGAGCATTTTCTTCCTGGGATAAAGGCTGGAATTGAGATTAACAAAAAAGAAATTGAATCAATTGCTAAAAACCTGGAACCTCCATCCTTCGAAAATACTGTTGAAGCCCTTGAAAAAAGTGGCTCTCTTCTTCGGAAAGTTGTCGATGTTTTCTATGTTCTCAATGGTTGTATGACAAACGATAACATGCAAAAGATTGCAAAAGAAGTGGCTCCAATGATGGCAAAGCACATGGATGAGATAAGAATGAATCCAGAGCTATTTAAAAAGGTAAAGGCAGTTTATGAAAGCAGGGAAAAACTTAATCTAAACCAGGAACAGAAGAAACTTGTTGAGAAGTATTACAAAGATTTTGTAAGAGGTGGAGCAAATCTTGACGATGCAAAAAAAGCTCGTTTAATGGAGATAAATCAGGAGCTATCCCTTCTCTCTGTAAAATTTGGAGAAAATGTTCTGAAAGAAGAAAACAAATTTGAACTTATAATTGATAAGAAAGAAGACCTTGAAGGACTCCCCCAATCAGTCATTCAGGCAGCAGAGGAGACAGCTAAGGAGAGGAAGCACGAGGGAAAATGGGTCTTCACTCTAAAAAAACCAAGCCTTATTCCTTTCCTTCAGTTCTCTTCAAAAAGAGATTTAAGGGAAAAAATCTTCAAGGCATACATAAATCGAGGTAACAACAATGATGAACTTGACAACAAGAAGATAATTTCTCGAATAATAGCTCTTAGAGCTGAAAAAGCAAAACTGCTCGGTTATAAAACCCATGCTCATTTAATTCTTGAAGAAAACATGGCAAAAACCTCTGAAAAAGTTTATGAACTTCTCAATAAGATATGGGCCCCCGCATTAAAAGTTGCAAAGAAGGAGGCAAAAGAGCTCCAGGAGATGATTTACAAAGAGGGAGGCAAATTTAAATTAGAGCCATGGGATTGGTGGTATTATGCAGAGAAAGTTAGGAAAGAGAAATATCAACTTGATGAGGAGATGTTAAGACCCTATTTCAAACTGGAAAATTGTATTGAAGGTGTGTTTTATGTAGCAAATAAGCTTCACGGCATAAAATTCGAGGAAAGGAACGATATTCCTAAATACCATCCTGATGTAAAAGTTTTTGAGGTCAAGGAAGCTGATGGCTCCCACATTGGAATCTTTTATGTTGACTATTTCCCGAGGGTAAGCAAGAGGAGTGGTGCATGGATGACAAGTTTCAGGAAGCAGTCAATGCTTGACGGAAAAATGATCAATCCCATAATTGTAAATGTTGGTAATTTTACAAAGCCAACATCTGAGAAGCCAGCCCTTTTAAGTATTGAAGAGGTTGAGACCATGTTCCATGAATTTGGTCACGCCCTTCACGGACTCCTTTCAAAATGCACCTATCCTTCCCTTTCAGGAACAGCTGTTCCAAGAGATTTTGTAGAACTTCCTTCCCAGATTATGGAAAACTGGGCATTAGAGCCTGAGGTTCTAAAGGTATATGCAAAGCATTATCAAACTGGAGAAGTTATTCCATCCAAACTTGTTGAGAAGATCAAAAATTCAAGAAAATTCAATCAGGGATTTGCAACAGTTGAGTATCTTGCAGCATCTTTCCTTGACATGGACTATCACATTCTTGAGGAAGCAAAAGAGATTGACCCCATAAAGTTTGAAGATGAATCTATGAAGAAAATCGGGATGGTTCCTGAAATTGTTGTCCGATACAGGAGCACCAATTTCCAGCATATATTCTCCGGTGGATACTCTGCTGGATATTACAGTTACATATGGTCTGAGGTTCTCGATGCGGATGCTTTTGAGGCTTTTAAAGAAAAAGGGATTTTTGACCCGCAAACTGCTCTATCTTTCAGGAAGAATATTCTCGAAAAGGGCGGCTCAGAAGACCCTATGACTCTCTACAAGAGATTTCGAGGAAGAGAACCAAAAGTAGAACCATTGCTCAAGAAAAGAGGGCTTTTGTAAAAAGAAAGAATTAGAACGAGGATGGTAAAAGACCTTTTTATATAAAGAAGTAGAGGAGTCGCAAAGGAGCTAATTAATTACCTTTGCCTTCTCTTTCTTGAATTCTGACATCAATTCCCATCCTTCTCATATCCTGCATAAATCGGTTTGGCTCAACAATGTTTGCCTGAAACCATACGCCAGGCTTTTTAATTGATCCGTCAAGGTATTGAAGTAAACAAGCTACAACAGGAACTGCTGTAAAATAGTATCCATCTTGGTGGGAAAGTAATATTTCAATGGCTTTTAATTTGCCAATTTTTTCACCGCTGGCTTCCAATTTTATAATTAATCCATATGGTTCTTTAGAAAATTTTGAGAGACTCCACCACATCAGTTTCGCCATTGGTTTGATTAAGAGTTTACCAGATATTTTTAGAGAAACAAAAACTAAAGGAAAGACAACATAATCTACAAACCAGTTAAACCTAGCCACATAAAAGCCAGTATGATTTAAAGATGGAAATATGAGCGGTATTTCACGGAGCTCCTCAAGGAACATAGGATAGCAATGCCTTTTAACAAATTTATCTCCAAAATCCATTAATATCAAATCCTTGGTGCTCATCATATTCATCTTTTGCCATCTGCCATTTTTGTAGAAAAGTGTCTTAAAATCTACTATCTCTTCAACAAATTCAATTGCAGTAGAATCGGAAATTTTATACTCTCCAAAGTTTGCATTCATGACACTCCCAACAATTGCCTTTTCAATTCTATCAAAATATTGTCCTGCATAGCGGATAATGAATGAAGATAATCCGTGAAATCCCCCTCCTGTAATAAAGCATCGCCCTGCACTTTTAATGATTTCCTCTAAGGAACTTAATGTAGCATAAACTTTTGGTCCAAAGTGAATATCCATATAATCGCAACCCGCTTCTAAGACAGCGCTGGCAATCTTTTTGGTATATTGAGAAGTGCTGGAAGCAACAATTAAAAAATCAATGCTTTCAAGAACCTTTCTAAGACTCTTTTGATCTGACGCATCAGCATAAATTCCCGTGACTCTATTTCCATCAAAAAGAGAGTTAAGTCGGTCAGCAGTTTCCTTTGCTCTTTCAAAGTTCCGTCCTGCTAACAGTAGCCTCAAATTTGTTTCTTGAAGTAACAGCCTTGACAGAACCACACCTGTATTTCCATATCCACCCAATATTAAAAATGTTTTGCCAACCATAGAACTTATCACCTCACTTTATAGTATACACGCTTTCCCCTTTCTCCCATTCCATTCCTTCCATTTTTAATTATTTTCCAGTTTCATTAAATGTCAAGCTTGCGAGTTGCATCACAGAATTTTTTATATTAATACTATTCAAATATTCTTAGATCTTATTTGCAGTTATGAACTGATATTTAAAAGTCAGAAATTCTGATGTTATCCCTATAGCCCACCTATATGCTTCTGGAGAATGTCAAGTATGGGATCAAGCTCTGTTTTGTATCTTAAATAGAGCCTGATATTCTCTTTTTTTATCCTGATTTCTTTCCTCATCTTCTCAATCTCCTGAGCCATTCGTTTCTCTTCTGGTGTAGAGGGTTTGAAATCAAGTGCTGGGGGCTCTTCTTCAAAATTCTGACTGCCTGCCCGTGCCATTATAAGACCTGCTTTTATTTCCGCGTATCTCTCTTCTGTAATTCCTGCCTTCTGGAGAGACTTTTTAATATTTCCATCGCCCATTCCTGCTACCTGTAATTTATTGAAGTATTTTTCCATCAACCTGTCGCCAGCTTTGATTTCTATGGTTGGTCCTGAAGGAAGGGATTTGCAATTCTGCCTTAAATCTGAGAAATTAGGATCGTAAGCATCCCAGTAGACAGAGTAAACAACGCCTGATATTTCTCCTTCAGCATTGGAAGGGTAAAATGTCACAGCATCTCCCGACATGTTATAATCAGCGGAAAAACCATTCTTAGAGTAAAAAAGGCGGGCATTCTCAAGGATGGCACGTATTTCTTTATAACTCGGGTGGTTAATGTCGTAAATAGTTTCTCCAGAAATGTCAATATTTTTACTCCTTTTGATGAGAGCATTTTTATTGATAGCAGAGAACTCCTTTCCATATGTGAATATAGCGGTTGGTTGAATGGGTGGTGCAATAGGATACCCTGACTCGCTCTCTTGCATAAACATTTCCCAGCCCGCTATTGATGCTGCTCTTGAGCAAGCAGGCTGATAAATTACTTCGCGGGGAACAATAATATATTTTGAATACTGTTTCAGCCACTCAAGGGGGTCAATTTTACCCGATTTTATATCATTAAAGAGCGCACGCCGCACATCTCTTTCCTGTCCCATTGCATTTTCATTCTGGACATAACCAGCTATTTCTAATTTCAGGATGGGAATTACAGCCTGGATCTCGCTCTCAGTAAGTTTCGGTGTCAGCTCCTGAGCAAATGTGAAAGTATGCAGAAAGCCTGAGAGTAAAAGAATTATCAGGAAGTTTAAGGATATTCTCTCCCTGCATATTTTTATTTTGCTTTTCTTTTTCATAATTAAACCTCCTTTTTAATTTTTTCTGTTAAGTTGTTTATTTTACTTTTTAACCAGTTCAACTCTACGGTTCTTTGCTCTTCCTTCTTCTGTTTTGTTGTCAGCTATGGGTTTATCCTGTCCATATCCAGCATAACTCAATCTTTTTGCATCAATACCCTGAGAATTAATAGCAGAAACAACCGCTTTAGCCCTGTCTTCAGAAAGAATCAT
>FMJZ01048318.1_pt1 | contig 36673 bp, 34 predicted proteins | sample 1987881 | NCBI WGS metagenome assembly FMJZ01 (sample SAMEA4378227, study PRJEB15110) | soil metagenome | biome: soil; feature: Field; material: Soil | place: India | collected 2015-03-11 | depth 0 m
AAATCGGGGTCATGGGTTCGAATCCCATTCCCTCCGCCATCGAGTGGCAAGTTCAGATACATCAAGACTTTCCCCACCAGAGATAGTGTTGGCAATGTACTACTATATCTGGACAATAGGTTGCCAGATGAACAAAGCCGAGTCAGACTGGGTTGCTGGTTATTTTGACTCGCTCGGCTGTGAGCGTGTGATGAATGCCAGATGCGCCGATATAATCGTGCTCAATACCTGTGTGGTTCGGCAAAGTGCCGAGGACAAGGTATTAGGTATGCTGAGCTTTACCAAAGGGCTCAAGAGCCGCAAGCCCGATCTGAAGCTGTTGGTTACAGGCTGCTTTGTTGATTCTGATATAGACAAGCTGCAAAAAAGGTTTCCCCATGTCGACCATTTTTTTGGTCCCGGCTATTTCTCAAAATTAGCAAGCTGGGCAACAAGGCAGCCTAGCCTGACAGCCACAAGCAATAAGTTCCGAAATGGCGCATCACCAATAAAAAGCAAGACTGTGAGCGCCCTGTTGCCGATTATACAAGGATGTGACAATTTCTGTTCGTATTGTATTGTCCCTTATCGGCGGGGACGGGAAAAGAGCCGACCTCTGTCTCAGATCGTCAGCCACGTAGAGAATCTGGCACTACAGGGGATAAAAGAGGTAATCCTGCTTGGACAAAACGTCGACTCCTATGGCCATGATCTTTCAGCCAATGTCGATCTCGCCATGCTGTTAGGCGAACTGAACAAGATTGATGGCATAAAAAGGATCAGGTTTTTGACCAATCACCCCAAGGATATGAGCAGACGCCTCATAGAGGCTGTTGCTACACTGGACAAAGTATGTGAACACATAAGCCTTCCTTTGCAGTCAGGTGATAACCGTATCCTAGGCGCGATGAGGCGAGGGTATACTGTAGAAAAATACAAAGAACTGGTTAATACTATTCGCCAGTCTACTCCTAAGGTTGCTATAAGCACCGATGTAATCGTTGGCTTTCCCGGAGAAAACGAGGAACAGTTCCAGCGGACATTGTCTGTGCTTGAAGAGCTGAGGTTCGACGTTGTCCACGTAGCTGCGTATTCGCCCCGTCCTGGCACACTAGCGGCCAGAGAGTATCAGGATAATGTGCCACCAGATGTTAAAATGGAACGGTTACGAAAGATAGAAGCGCTTCAAGCCAGAATAGCAGGAGAGATCAATACAGAATTAGTGGGGAAAATTGTAGAGGTACTTGTGGAAGGTAGAAAAGGAGACAAATGGTTCGGCAGGACGCGGACTAACAAATTGACTTTTTTCCCGTCTGCTAATGATTGTCTGGGGCAATTAGTTCCCGTGCTTATAACCAAAGCGAGCCCTTGGACACTGCAGGGCGAGTTGGCCGGCTAACTACTATAATGAGGGGTGCAATGGTGAACACTTATGACTTTATTATAATTGGCAGCGGAATCGCTGGGCTATATACTGCCTTGCTGGCTAAAGATATAGGGCGCGTGCTAATAATAACCAAAGGAAGCATGGAGGATTGCAACACAAGGCATGCCCAAGGAGGGATAGCCGCTCCTATAAGCAAAAACGACTCACCTGAGCTCCATTATCAGGACACGATAAACGCAGGTGATGGACTGTGTGACCCTGAAGCTGTACGTGTCTTGGTCACCGAAGCAGCAGACAGGATAGCAGACCTGATAAATCTTGGTGTACCTTTTGATACTGTCAACGGTGAAATTGCGCTTACCAGGGAAGCTGCCCACAGTGTGCCCCGGATTTTGCATGCCGGGGGTGATGCTACCGGCGAATATATTGAGTTTACATTGAGTCGTCGTGTGCGTAACTCATCAATAAAAGTCCTGGAACACTGCCTAGCCACTGAAATATTGCTCGATGATGGGAAAGTCGCGGGTGTAAGAACACTGGACTGCCACACAAGTTCAATCGAAGAATATGTCTGCTCCTTCGTAATTTTGGCCACAGGAGGTGCCGGACGGCTTTTTAAGTATACTACCAATTCTGATGTTGCTACGGGGGATGGAATAGCTTTGGCCTACCGTGCAGGAGCTGAGATAACCGACATGGAATTTTTCCAGTTCCATCCCACAGCCCTCCGTCTACCCGGTGTGCCTCCATTCTTAATAAGTGAGGCAGTGAGAGGCGAAGGAGGGATACTACGAAACGTGGAGGGATACCGCTTCATGCCAGACTATGCGCCTGAAGCTGACCTTGCGCCGAGAGATGTTGTGGCTAGAAGCATTCTCTACGAGATGAAAAAGACTGGGAGCGATCGAGTATTTCTCGACGTTACTCATCTGCCACCATATCAGGTGATGGCGCGTTTCCCTCACATATATCGCTTCTGCCTTGACCACGGGCTTGATATTACTAAGGGGTTGATCCCGGTAGCACCCGCTGCTCACTATCTCATGGGTGGAGTAAAGGTTAACACATGGGGAGAAACCAATGTACCGGGTTTGTTTGCGGTTGGGGAGACCGCCTGCACCGGGGTTCATGGTGCAAATCGTCTAGCATCAAACTCTCTACTCGAGGTGGTAGTCTTCGGTAAGCGGATCATCCAGCAGATCCAACGGGGCAACAAGATGGCCTCATTACCTCGGTCTGTCAGTGAAGAGTATGTCTCTCTGCAACATCATGGGACTATGGAGCAGTATCCACCGCTTAACCTGCTAAATCTTCAGTCCCTGTTATGGGAGAAGGTGGGCATAGTCCGTAGTGGTGACCAATTAGCCGAGGCAGCAGGCCTCCTCTGTACGTGGGAACAGCTATTGTCTCCACCGATAGACAAGCCATCATACGAACTGAGCAATATGGTGCTCACAGCTCGCTTGATGACAGAAGCTGCTCTACACAGGAAAGAAAGCCGTGGTGCCCATTTTAGGGCTGACTTTCCATCACCATCACCTCAGTGGCTTAAACACATAACGTTTAGACGCCATCTTCAGTAAGTGGCAGTCCTAAAACGTTAAGCCAGTGAACTCATTTACCGCTCTTACCTATCGCTAGCGGAAAGCGGGCGGAAAAGCTTCCGCCCGCTTCTGCAATGATAAAGAAAAGCACTTGACGTTGTATCACAACTGCTACTTTTTGCTCTTAGGTTCTGGCAATTTCCAAGGTGCTTCTGTGGGCAGATCTTTAAATTCAGGATGGTCTGTTGGTAGTCCCAGTGCGCGTCTGGCGGCCGCCTTGAACCGCTCCCAGTCTGCCTGTTGATATATAGTCATGCGCTGTGCAGCCAAAGAGCCCTCAGCATGTATTGTCAGGATACCATTAAAGGTTGACCCCAACCTTCTGACCATTAACAAGGCACGCAGTCTTTCCTCGGTGGGATATCTTGCATCACCAGCGAGGTACTTTTCGATATAAGGACGGGTCTCAGGGTTCTCCCAATCTTTCATGGATGGCATAGTGGCTGCGATACCACCGGTTATGTCTTGGAGATATTTCATCGCCTGGTGCCAGTTGTCGGCAAACCAGAACTTGGCGCAGTTTGTGTAGACAACATTGGGTGCTGCCAAACCTGTCTCTGGGTCTATCTTGGCATCCAGCGCAGCAGCCTTACCCAAGGCTTCGGTCATATCTGCATACATTGCCAGCCAGGCAAGCATGTCCCTAATACGTGTAGCTTGAGTCAGCCCATTATATTCAGCCATCAACATTGCCAATCCAGCCACTGTTTGAAGCTGCAAAGATTTGTAGGTAGCTGCGGTTAGGCGATGGTAACGTGCAAAGGATGTTGCCATCAGTCTGCTAAATTGCCACTCGCCAGCCATGAATACCCGCTCGTTTGGTACAAAGACGTTGTCAAATATTATCATGGGATGTCCACCACCACCGGCAAGTTCAGAATCAGTAGCAATGAACTTAACCCCTTTGGCGTTGCACGGTACAGCACAGGCAACAGAGTAGTCCTTTTCACTTTCCTCGTGGTTGCGTGAAGGCAAACATATCAGCCAGTTAGCCAGAATTGATTCGCTTATGTGCAGCTTGCACCCGTTAATATAAATACCATCGTTGGTGCGATCAACGATTCGAAGATAGAAGTCCTTGTGTTTTTGCTTCGGGTCGTCTGCGTGGAGCCCTCTGTGCCCTTTTGGATCACTAACAGCCGCACATATTGATGGGTCTGTCTTTTGACAAAGCTTGCGGAACTCTTCAACCCGCTGGCGATACTTTGTTCCTAAAACCGCGTCCATTTTCCCCGTCGCCCACGCAACCCCGTTCAATCCATCAATACCAGTGAGGCTGGTTGCTGCAGCGCCAGAACGCATTATGGTCTGGATAATTGTCCTGCGTCGCTGTATATCTTCTGGAGTTTTTGGCACCTTGTATATAAAATAGAACTCCTCTCCCTCTTCGACGGTGCAAAACAAAGGCCTGTTTTGTGGCAGAGCCTTCAAGTAGTACTCAGACGCTGCGCGCTCTATAGCAGGTTTGTATGGCGGATAAGCGGTAATATCGTTGAGCCTTTGTCCATCTTGGTATACTACCCTGCCATCACGTAGGTCTTCGATATATTGTTCCGGGGTCCTGATCATGGTCATACCTCCTTAAAGATGATTTCAGTTCTGCCCCTTGAAAGCTTTCCTGATTTCTCAGAGCGATGCTGTAAATTCTAGTATACAGCCGCAGTAACGGTCAACAAAATGCTCCATTGCAGCCCAGAAAAAAAGAGAATGCCAATAGCTGGCAATGGACTATCAATTCAAACGACGTACGCATATACCTAGCATCTGCTTTCGATTCTTGCAGGTGCATTGATATTCCAGCTATAATTCAGCTGTGTGCTGAGCCTGAAATCAAGGCCTTGTATTATTCTCGGAATAAGCCCTGCTCTATGATGATAGACAATGAGCATTCGTAGATATGATGTAGAAGGTTTCAAAAAAGGCGGGCTTTACTCGCATGCGGTGGAGGCTGGCGGTTTCATTTTCGTCTCCGGCGTGCTTCCTATTGATTACGCTGGGGACGTAACAATTCCAGATGACATTGGTAAAGCTACTGAGGTAGCAATTGGCAACATTAAGAAAATACTGGAGGCAGCAGGAAGCAGCCTAGACAAGGTCGTCAAAGTGACCGTTTTCTTGCGCGACATCACTGATTTTGCACAAATGAACGAGGTTTATGCCGCGTTCTTCTCCGCTAATCCACCCGCTCGTACTTGTGTAGCCGTCAAAGGGATCCCCGGCGGGTTTCCCTTAGAAATAGAGGCTGTAGCAACGAAATAGATACGGACGTCGCGTTGAGGTACATGACTGGTTCCGGAGCCATGGTCATAATTAAAGAAGGGAGTGTAAATGTCCGCTAATACTAAGGGTTGGAAAAATTTGCTTACAGAGGTTATAGAATCCGGATTATGCACGCTGTGTGGTGCCTGTTCAGGATTTTGTCCCTATCTTACCTATTATAAAGGACGTATAGTCATTCTTGACAATTGTGACAGAGTCAGTGACACACAGTGCTATGAGTACTGCCCCAGAACTTTCACCGATCTGGATGCCCTAAGTCAAATTGTTTTTGGGTCATCCTACAGCATCGAACCTATTGGTCATGCCAAGAAAGTGATGATAGCCAGATCCAGTGATACCCAGATTAGGACTAGAGCACAGTACGGTGGAGTGGTAACTACCGTACTCTCGTTTGCACTGGATAGTGGTCTAATTGATGGAGTTCTTCTCACAAAGACGATGTCAGACAAGACACCACAGCCTTTCCTAGTCAGAAATTCAGAAGATCTAGCACAGTGTACTGGCTCAAACTATATGGCATGTCCTGTGCTCTACGGTTACAACCAGTTTTCTAAGCGGGATAATGCCGGCAATAACAGGCTGGCAATAGTAGCTACTCCATGTCAGGTTCTTGCAATAACGAAAATGAAGCACAAGCCACCCCAGAACAAACCCGACGCAGCTAATATTAAACTGGTGATCGGCCTTTTCTGCACTTGGGCACTAGCACCCGACAGGTTTTATCACTTCTTGAAAGCAGCCGTCAACTTAGATGATGTAACGAAATTTGATGTTCCACCGCCGCCAGCAAGTAGGTTTGATGTTTACGCCAAGTCAGGCATAGTCTCGCTTCCGCTGGAACAGGTCAGACAGTTCACTATGCCAGCCTGTTCCTACTGCACAGACATGACGTCCGAGTTTGCCGACATATCCATAGGTGCGGCAGAAGGCATAGAAAAGTGGAATACCGTCATTATACGCACCGACCGCGGTGAGGAATTATGGCAAGCACTGACATCAAAGAATAAAGTAGAGGTAGGTGAGCTACCCCCACAAAATTACGAACATTTAACGGAGGCGGCGCTGCTTAAAAGGAGACGTGCCCTGAGTGCACTCCGGGAGAAGAGCGGCGACACCAAGAACCTGCTTTATCTGGGCTTGTCACCAGGGTGGGTAGAGAGACTACCTACCTGATGTTAGGGAGGTGAATATAATAATGAGTATAGCTTTAAATGCGGCAGGAACAAGCCAGCTGTTTATCGGGAATGAAGCTATTGCGCGTGGTGCTCTGGAAGCGGGAATTGGTTTCGCCGCTGCCTATCCAGGTACACCATCGTCGGAAATTATCGGGAGTTTAGCACAGGTAGCCAAAGATTTGGGTATATATGTTGAGTGGTCAATTAACGAAATAGTCGCCCTGGAAGCTGCTGCCGGTGCTTCGTTTGCTGGCATCAGGGCTCTTGCTGCGATGAAGCAGAATGGTGTGAATGTGGCTTGCGATTTTCTGTCGAACCTGGTCATGAGTGGTATCGGTAGAGCAGGGCTGGTACTGGTCGTCTGCGATGACCCATCAGCTATATCAAGCTCCAACGAACAGGACACAAGACCTATAGCCAAATGGCTGGACATCCCTCTAGTAGAGCCAGGTGATTTCCAAGAAGCGAAAGATATGACCAGATGGCTTTTTGACCTCTCTGAAGAGCTTGGCACTATCTGTATGCTGCGCAGCGTAACGCGCATTGCTCATGCGAGGGGAAACGTAAAACTCGGAGAGCTACCCCTGATTAAACATAAAGCCTTCTTCGATCAGGCGCATGACCTGCTGAACATGTTGCCTACTAAGTATATTCCTGTTCCCAGCCCGGTAAGACACCTTTTCCAGCATATGAGGTTGAACAAGGCCAGAGAGAAATTTGAGCTGGCACCGTTCAACCGCTATGTTGGGCCCCAGAGCCCAGAGCTATTACTTGTAACCTGCGGCAGCTGCTGGCTCTATTCTCTCGATGCAGTCAAAGCGCTCGAGGTTGAGGATAGGGTAGGCATTCTGAAATTGGGTACTCTGTGGCCACTGCCGGAGAAATTTTTAGGCAACCATATAACCGAAGTACAAAAAATATTGTTCGTAGAAGAGATTGACCCATTTCTGGAACAAAGCATAATGGAGTTTGTAGCTGGCTTACCCGGTATCGATCGTTTGCCCAGTTTTTATGGTAAGCGGTCTGGTCATTTAAATGCCTATGGTGAGCTGAATCCCGACATAGTAATCAAAGCGATCTCCAGCATACTGGGGCTCACCTATCAGCCACGGCCCACTGACTATAACTCTAAGGCAGAGTCCCTCAAGAAGAGCCACGTCCCGGAAAGGACTATGACCTTTTGTCCCGGGTGCCCCCATCGTGCTACTTTCTGGGCGATAAAGAACGCACTAAAGTTGGATGGGCGTAAGGGAGTTGTCACCGGTGACATCGGTTGTTACTCTATGGCTATAGGTCCTGCAGGTTTCATGCAGGTCAGGACTATGCATTGCATGGGTGCTGGTGCGGGGGTCGCCAATGGGCTAGGTAAGTTGGGACAATTTGGTTTCGACCAGCCCGTTTTGGCAGTTGTCGGTGATTCGACCTTTTATCATGCTGTCATTCCTGCTCTGATCAATGGTGTGTACAATAGGTCCGATTTTATTCTTGTTATTCTGGACAACAGCGCAACAGCCATGACAGGTTTCCAACCCCACCCTGGTACCGGCATGACAGCAATGGGGGAGCCGACAAGTGTGGTGAGTATGGAAGCACTCTGCCGCTCGCTGGGCGCGCGAGTCGAGGTCTGCGATCCTTTTGACCTCGAATCTACCAAAGCTACTCTACTGGATATGATGGCGAGAGGCGGCGGTGCAAGGGTGGTCATTATGCGCCGCGAATGCGAACTGGTGAGGAGCAAGAAGCAAAAAGCCCCTTACCGGGTCTATGTGGATGAGAAAAAATGCATTGGTGAGAGTTGTGGATGTGATCGTCTTTGTACAAGGGTCTTTCTTTGCCCTGGATTAATCTGGGATAAGAGGACAGGTAAAGCTACAGTAGACGATGTAATTTGCGCTGGCTGCGGGGTATGTGCCGACATTTGTCCCAGAGGAGCCATAGTGAAGGAGGCAAGATGAGAGCAAAAGGAATACGGACGGATCCTCTAAATCTAGTTATTACAGGTGTTGGGGGCCAGGGCAATGTCCTGATTTCCCTTGTTGTGGGAAAAGCTTTGGTAGACGCTGGCTACTTTGTGACTATCGGTGAGACATATGGGGCATCACAGCGTGGTGGCCCTGTCATGAGCCATGTCAGAGTGTCCGAAAATACACAGTACAGCCCATTTATTCCGGACGGCTGTGCTGATATTGTTTTAGGAATGGAGCCTGTGGAAACGCTTCGAATGCTGGGCAGGTATGGTAATCCAGATGTTGTTACTATAGTCAATCCCAGACCTATCTACTCGATAGATGTCACCGGAGGACAAGCCACTTATCCTGACCTGGACGAGCTTATGTCCGCAATACGTCATCTCTCGGCTAAGGTGTGGACGGTCAATGCCACTGAAGAAGCTCAGAAGATGGGCAATGCCATGTTTGCTAACTCAATTCTTGTGGGAGCACTGGTGGCTAGCAATGTAATGCCGCTGGACGGAAAACGTGTTGAGCTGGTACTGCGAGAGACTTTCCCTAAAGAAATCGATGCCAACATACTGGCTTTTCGAAAGGGTATGGAGCTTGCAAAATCGGGATAAGACACGTCCTGTGTTCTACCAGCGTGTTCCAAGGAAATAACTATGTCCAGTAAAAGCAAACAAGAGTGGCTTGAAAAGACACTGATACCGGCGCTTCGGCGTGCGCCAGAAAGACAGCAGAAGTTTCAGACTGGCTCTGGCTTGACCATCTTGCCGGTGTATACCCCAGAGGATATTTCTGACTTTGATTATCTTGACAGGCTTGGCTACCCCGGCGAGTACCCATTCACACGTGGTGTTCAACCAACCATGTACCGGGGGAGACTTTGGACAATGCGCCAGTACGCTGGCTATGGTACCGCTGAAGAATCGAACAAACGCTTTCGGTACTTATTGTCGGAAGGACAGACTGGGCTTAGCATAGCTTTTCACTTGCCCACACAGGTTGGTTACGATTCCGACCATCCTATGGCAAGAGGCGAAGTGGGGAAAGTTGGTGTGGCAATAGATACACTGGATGATATGGAGGTCTTGTTCAAAGATATACCACTGGATAAAGTCAGCGTCTCGATGACGATTAATGCTACTGCACCAGTAATTCTTGCCATGTACATTGCGCTGGCGCAAAAACAGGGTATTGAACCGGCAAAGCTGGAAGGCACAATCCAAAATGATATTCTGAAAGAATACATTGCTCGCGGGACATACATCTTCCCACCACGTCCGTCTATGAAGTTGACAACTGATATCTTTGCATATTGCAGCGAGTACATGCCACGCTGGAATACCATAAGCATAAGCGGCTATCATATGCGCGAGGCTGGAGCTACCGCTGTTCAGGAAATCGCTTTCACTCTGGCTAACGGAATTACCTATGTCAAAGCAGCAGTAGAGGCTGGTTTAAATATTGACCAATTCGCAGGGAGGCTCTCATTTTTTTTCAGTGCTCATAACAACCTCTTTGAGGAGGTGGCTAAATTTCGGGCGGCACGCCGGCTGTGGGCAAGAATTATGCGCGATAAGTTCGGAGCCAAGGACCAGAGATCGCTAATGCTCCGTTTCCACACGCAAACGGCGGGGTGTACGCTCACAGCCCAACAACCGTACAATAACATTGTCCGAGTAGCTATCCAAGCACTAGCGGCAGTGCTGGGCGGGACGCAGTCGCTCCACACTAATTCCTTCGATGAAGCCTATGCTACACCCTCGGAGGAAGCCGTAACCATTGCGCTGCGCACCCAGCAAATACTGGCTTATGAGAGCGGTATCAGCGAGGTCGTTGATCCTCTGGGTGGCTCCTATTTTATCGAATCCCTCACCGATTCCCTAGAGAAGCAGGCAAATGAATACATTGATAGAATTGAAAAGCTTGGCGGCGCTGTGGCAGCTATTGAACAGGGATTCCAACAAAGGGAGATCCAAGAGAGCGCCTATCTTTACCAGAAGGCTGTCGATAGTGGGGAAACTGTTGTTGTAGGCGTCAACAAGTATGTCTCGGAATCGCCATCAATACCTAGGTTGTTGCGTGTCGGTTCTGAGGTGGAGACAAAACAGAAAGAGCGGCTGAAACAAATTAAGGAAAAAAGAGACAATCAGAGGGTAAAAAGGGTGCTGAAAAGGTTGGAGGATATTAGTCGGGGTGAAGAGAACATTATGCCTGTACTTATCGAATGTGCCGAAGCTTATGCCACCGTGGGTGAGATATGTGATGTATTAAGAGGTACTTTGGGTATTCAAAGAGAGCACCTCGTTTTTTAAAGGAGGGAAAATGGATTTTCAACTCACCGAGAACCAGAAAATGTTTCAGGCAATGGTTCGAGACTTTGCTGCCAATGTTATCAAGCCGCTGGCGGCAAAAATCGATGAAGACGGAGAATGTCCGAAAGAGATACTGAAGAAAATGGCAGAGCTCGGGCTATTTGGAATTACCATTTCAGAAGAATACGGAGGCAGTGGTGGTGACTACTTATCGATGGCTCTCGCTGCAGAGGAAATATGCCGGGCTTCAGCCTCTGTGGGCACGATCTTTCTGGCAAGTCTTTCTTTAGCTTGTTATCCCATCTATAGATTTGGTAACGAAGAGCAAAAACGGAAATATGTTGTCCCGTTGGCAAAGGGAGAAAAGCTGGCGTGCTTTGCCTTAACGGAACCAGGAGCTGGAAGCGATGCCGGCGCTCTGGAAACAACAGCCATGTTACAAGGGGATAGTTATATTTTGAATGGGACAAAAATCTTTATCACCAATGGACTAGAGGCTGAAATAGCTGTGGTATTTGCCACTGTTGATCGCACTTTGGGACATCGTGGCATCACTGCTTTTGTGGTCGAGAAGGGTACACCGGGATTCACGGTCGGCAAAAAGGAAAAGAAACTCGGTATACGCGGATCGTCGACTACAGAACTCGTATTCGATAATTGCCGCATTCCGGTGTCTAACCAGCTTGGTGAGAAGGGGCGGGGGTTAAGAATAGCCCTCGAAGCCATTGATTCCAGCAGGGTGACGGTAGCTGCCCAGGCGGTAGGCATAGCACAGGCTGCTTTCGATGCGGCTTTGGAATATGCTAAGACCCGTCAGCAGTTTGGACAACCTATCATCAATTTTCAAGCCATTCAGTGGATGCTGGCTGACATGGCAACACAAATAGATGCTGCTCGCCTCCTGACCTATCGAGCCGCCTGGCTTAAGGATCAGAATTTGCCGTTCATGAAGGAGGCTTCGATGGCGAAGTTGTTTGCCGCGGAGACGTCCAGAATGGTGACGAACGCCGCCTTACAGATACATGGGGGCTATGGCTATTGTAAGGACTATCCGGTGGAGCGCTACCTGAGGGATGCGAAAATAACCGAAATATATGAAGGAACATCCGAAATGCAGCGGATGACTATAGCCAGAAGTGTGATATCAGGACAATAAAAAGGAGTGCGATGATCAAAGGCATCCACCACATAGCTATAGCGGTTGCGGGTTTAGAAGAAGCGTTACCTCTTTTTGAGAAATTATTGGGGTTGAAAGCATCCAAGATTGAAACTGTCTCGCACCAAGGAGTGAAGGCAGCTCTTCTCTGCCTGCCCGATGGCACTGAGATCGAGCTTCTGGAGCCTATTGACCCTCAGACAGGTGTAGCTAAGTTCATAGAGGCCCGTGGGGGAGGGCTCCATCATATCTGCCTCGAGGTGGACGACGTTGACAAAGAGCTGAACAACCTGAGTCAACAGGGTTTCCAGTTGATTGACCGTCAAGGCAGGCTAGGACTGGCGGGAAAGGTCGGATTTGTCCACCCTAAATCAGCTCAAGGAGTCCTCATTGAGCTTGTGGAACGACAGTGATGCCTATACTCATACACCGGCAACAATAAGTTGAGATCCGGAGAGTGATAGCATGACGGGGAAAAAGATTAAAGTGCTAATCGCCAAGCCTGGCCTTGATGGACATGATCGGGGGGCTAAAGTAGTCGCTAGGGCGCTGAGAGACGCTGGAATGGAGGTTGTGTACACGGGGATAAGACAAACCACTGAAATGATAGTGGAGACAGCAGTGCAAGAAGATGTTGATGTAGTGGGCCTTAGCATTCTCTCCGGGGCTCATCTTGAGCTTTTCCCAGCAATAGTGGCAGGACTAAAAAACAGAGGAAAAGCTGATGTGCTAATCATAGCTGGCGGTATCATTCCGGACGATGATATCCAGACTTTACAAAAGATGGGAATAAAAGCGGTGTTTGGTCCTGGAACCCCCACCCACAAAATCGTTGATTTTATCCAAGGACATATCGGCAGAGAGAAGTAGGCTCTACCTTCGGGCAACCCCCACTATATCGTATATCTTTGTTATCCCTTCTTTCCTGCAAAACTGTTCTATACCTAGCAACACATTGAATGGGGCACGGGGGTCAGTTAAGTTGGCACTACCGACTTGGACGGCGGTGGCACCTGCCATGATAAATTCAAGAGCATCCGCTGCGGATGTTATGCCTCCACAACCTATTATCGGTGTCTTGCCTGCACCAGCTACTTTGTATACTGCATTTAGGGCAACTGCTTTAATTGCTGGACCGCTGAGACCGCCGTGGACAATCCTTTGACGGGCTACATCAATGACCGCTCCTTGCAATGTATTGATCAGTGTCAGGGCATCCGCCCCAGCTTCGCTCACCGCACAAGCAACCTCTATCAAGATGTCTGTTGTAGCGAGAGGCAGTTTTACGATGACAGGCAGACCCGTAGCGCTCTTAACACGCTTGGTGACTTCAGCGGCGAGTCTAGGATCGATCCCAAACTCTGCTCCACCACGGGCTATATTGGGACAGCTTATGTTTATTTCCAAACCACTTATTCCTCGGATTCCTTCTAGTCTCGATGCGATCTGTGCATACTCCTCCACGGTATCACCAGCAATGTTCACTATTACAGGAACTTGCCAGCTTGCCCAGATCGGTGCTTTATCCTTTATCAATGCCTCTACCCCTATGTTTTGCAGCCCTATAGAATTGAGTAGACCATAGGGTGTTTCTACCAATCGTGGTTGGGGATTGCCTTTACGGGGACTGAGGGTCGTTCCTTTACAAACAATAGCACCAAGACTTTGAATATCGACAAGTTCGGCATACTCGATCCCATAGCCGAAGGTTCCGGAAGCCACCATAACAGGGTTGATTAACTGTAGGCCCTTAGCATGCAATGGTGCCAGCTGAACACTTAGGTCTAGCATTTCTTCCTAGGTCCACCGGTTTGCCGTAATCTAACTACGGACTCTACTTTACCAGTCATAGTCGATTGCTTGTCGCGTCGATCGTCGATCTTGACCCAGGTGACCACGCGCGATGCTCCTCTACTAAAAGGTACTTCGTGCATTGCTTGGATTGCTTTAAGCACTTCTTCGAGGGTGCCTTCAAGGACAGTGCCCATCGGGGTGAGCTGGTACGAAATATTTTTTTTGTCTTCGACGGCATCAAGACAGGCAGCCACAAAATGGCTTAATCCTGTACTACCGGTTCCTACAGGGACCACAGAAACTTCAGCTATCACTGTGCCTCTCATATTACACCTCCGGTTTGTTCTTCAATTACAATATCGATCAAAACCGAGAGCAGGTTTTAGATTTTTAGTTCACGATTGAGTATACTAAATTTGACCATTAGAAAAAAGAGTAGACGAATGAGCTACTATATCATCAGGCAAATGCGAGAAAATGACATACCTCAGGTCATTGAAATCGACCGTGAGGCATTTCCCGCGCAGTGGCCACGTCCCACGTACTCTACCTTTAAACAAGAACTCCGCAACAGGCTTGCCTACTATATTGTGGCTACCAAACAGTCTGCTGACCAGCGCCAAATATCTGATACCAAGAAAACCTGGCTGTCAGCAGTCTTATATGGTATAAAACAACGTTTACCTTCTAAGCGTATTTCCGACGAGATGGAAAAAACAATCAGCTATGTTGTGGGCGTTGCTGGTTTCTGGGTTATGGTGGACGAAGCTCATATAACAACGATCGCAGTTCGTAAAGCCTATCGACGGCAAGGGATCGGGGAGCAGCTTCTTATTTCGATTATCGAAATGGCAGCCTTGATGAACGCAAAGGTGGTCACGTTGGAAGTCCGCGTTTCTAATATCCCGGCGCAGTCGCTGTATAAAAAATACGGTTTTCAGAGAGTTGGTTTGCGTCGGGCATACTATACTGATAATGGTGAGGACGCTTTGCTTATGACCACAGCCCCCATAGACTCTGAGCCCTTTCATACACAGTTCGAGCAGCTGAAGCGTCACCATGAATCGAAGTGGAAAAGAGCTTTCCGAAACGAAGTGAATATTCTTTCTAGAAAAACAACCTTGGTCGGGTAATGGAGGACTCCAGCACTAGCAGAGTTTCGCATTTTCTTGTGCAGCCGATTTATAGGAGCTGATTATCATGTACTGCCGGCAGACCTGCATTTCGTTATTCGCACGAGTTTGTTGTAGAATAGTGGAAACATGATCTCGTTACGGTGCCCAGTTTGTCCCCTTGTGATGCCCGCCAGAAACAGAGTCTTGCCGTATTAGGAATGGAAGGAGGCAATAATGCGTTATCGATGTGTGACCTGCGGTATCGAGTTTGACAACATTGAACAACTTGCTGCCCATAAGCGCCAGCACCAGCAGGCTATGCCTGACAACAAGCCATCGGGCATAATCTGCTTGGGCTGCGGTAAGAGTATCCAGCTGGACTCCTCACAATTTAACTACAGCGGACCCTTGCGGTGTCCGCACTGCAACAAGACGATGAGAGTGGTGATAGAAAACGGCGAAGTCTGTGTAGCTAGGCTAGGCTAGAGCTGGTGCCCCCAAGGGAATTCGAATCCCTGTCGCCAGCTTGAAAGGCTGGTGTCCTAGGCCTCTAGACGATGGGGGCATATTGGTTAAGGGTATAGGGGTAACGCATCCAGCCCTGTGGTTTCAGGAAATCCATACATTATATTCATGTTCTGGACGGCTTGTCCAGCTGCCCCTTTAACCAAATTGTCCAAACAGCTAATAACAATGAGTCTCCCTGTCCTGGAATCAATAAAAGGATGAATAATGCAGAAATTGCTCCCCCATGTTTGTTTGGTCTCGGGGGGTGAATCCACAATTTTTACAAAAGGCTCTTCCTTGTAAAAGTCCTTGTATAATTCCAAGACTTTCTTGGGATTAAGCGATCTGTCATCTCGAAGAGGGGCGTAGCACGCCGTCAAAATGCCCCGAGTGGTAGGCACTACGTGAGGCACAAAAGTTACTGAGGGAGAGTAACCTGGCGCCAGTACTGTGAATTCCTGAACGATCTCCGGAAGGTGACGATGGCCCTCTAGTGAATAAGCACGAATGTTATCTGCAGCCTCCGAGTAATGCGTTGACAAAGTTAGCGTCCGACCTGCCCCGGAAACACCAGATTTGCTGTCGATGATAATATCAGGGTGGATAAGATTCTCTCTGATAGCTGGAGCTAATGCTAAAATCGCTCCAGTGGGGTAACATCCCGGGTTGGCAACTAGTCGGGCTGTGGAAATCCTCGACCGGTAAAGCTCTGGTAAGCCGTAAATCGCTTCTGCTAACAACTCCGGCGCGGGGTGGATGAAATCATACCATTTCGGATACGTGGCTGGATCCTTAAGCCGGAAATCAGCGCTTATGTCGATTACTTTCACACCCCGCCTCACTAGTGGTATGATGGCTTCAACACTCGCCTTGTGAGGCATTGCGGAGAAAACGAGTTCAACATCTTGGACATCAGAGGTAACTGTTAGATCGAGAGCAGACAGATGCGGGAATATCTGTGCTATTTTCTGGCCGATAGCGCTCCGTCCGGTGACCGAAGTGATCTGCACCATCGGATGTCTGGTAAGTATTCTGGCTAATTCAGCACCTGCATACCCCGTTATGTTTATTATCCCTACTTTTACGCGCGGCATATTCTGCTCACTCATAGCAAGACCTTAGTATCTACAATCCACCTGAGATTGTGCTGATAAGTCACTGTGTCAAAATAAACAACGTGTAATTGTATCAATTTTCCTTTACCTCGGTCACGCCTTTTAAATGGCAAGTATCGTTGAGTAGCAAGGCTGACGGCGTATTATTCCTTATTTCGAAAACATTGATGGCGCACACATCTTGGGCTATCCGCCAGAAATAGGCACTGTCAAGCCCCAAGAGTTCAAGAATCATTATTTGGCAAACAACTTTGTGAGAGACTATGACAAACGTTTCTTCCCTGTGCCTATGTATCAACTCGTTTACTGTCAGGGCGCATCTTTCTCTGACATCGCTTAAACTTTCTCCACGCGGAAATTTCACTAAGTGAGGTGAATCAAGCCACAGGGAAAAGAGATACGGGTCTTTAGCAGCAGCTTCTTTTGGCGAAAGCCCGTGCCAGTCACCATAATCTATGTCGATAACTCCATCTAGTACTTGCGCGTTCAGTTTACATCGCTTGGCCACTGCGCTCGCAGTAGTCAGTGCTCTGCGAAGCGGGCTGCTGTAAATAGCAGCAATAGGCAGTGAGGAGAGCCGTTCTGCAGTGGCTTCGGCTTGTTTTATGCCCACGGCATCAAGCTCGATGTCTGTCCTCCCGCGAAATCTTTCCACTCTGTTCCATTCAGTGCGACCGTGTCTAACCAGGATAAGACGGGTCATGGGTATTTATGCCTCCATCATTTCATTTAGAAGTCTGTTGAATACTTGTGACACCAGTTGTCGAGGCAGTATCTCCTTTTTTAGACCGTCACCAAATGGTGATGTCGTGATCGAGATTTTGTTTTGCTTCAGAGCCCATATGTCAGTACCGGGAGTAAGATGCCACTCTGACCTACCTCGCATGATCCAGTAATATTCTCGCTTGCCATCATGCCCCAGCTCAATCCCGTCATTGTAGCTCCGGTCACCTAATTTGGTGATTTCCATGCCTTTGAGTCCGCTCGGGGTTGTATTGGGCAGGTTGACATTAAACAGTATGCGGTGACTGAGATGGTTCTTCCTTATAGTGTCTATCAGGATCCTCGCCAGCTTGGCAGCAACTTCAAAGTGGAGTACCCCGAAACCGGCAATAGAGAAGGCCATGCTCGGGATCCCATAAAAATAGCCTTGCAAAGCTGCGCCCACTGTACCTGAAATAAATACATCGTCGCCTATGTTAGGTCCTTCATTAATGCCTGAGATCACAAAGTCAGGCTTTTCTCCCTTCAGTACAGAATTGATGGCTATGATTACACTGTCCGCAGGGGTACCTTCGACAGAATAGGCAGGCACTGTCTCTAAAGGCGATTTGATCTGAGTTACTCTAAGAGGGTGGCGTAGTGTAACAGATGTGCCTGTGCCGCTCTGATCTCTATCCGGAGCTACCACAAGTATCTCTGCTATCTTACTCAGCTCACCAGCAAGCACCCAAAGCCCTTGAGCATGGATGCCATCATCATTGGTAACGACTATCCTCAATTCAGCCTTCTCCGAGACATCGAGTTTAGCATACTAGGCATGTAGGTACAAGTTGCCGAGCAGTATGTGTGTTGCATGGGTACGCAGGTTAATGCTATAATTACTGCCAATGTCCAAGGAGTCAAGAAGCTGAAGTGCGAGTAACGCTCCTCAGTTACACGCCCAATCCTGAGTTGACTATCGCTGCTTCAGCTCGGTCTTCAGCGTCTCATTATAGTGTTGAGGAACTGTGGGAAAAGCTTGACTCACGCAAGGTCAGTAGCCTATTGCAGCAACTCCTCGAGTCAGGGCATCTTTCGCCGTTTGAACACGCCAGTTTTACCTTCAATATCCAAGGGATATCGCGGGTGACAAGCCACCAGCTGGTTCGCCACCGTATAGCCAGCTATACACAGCAGAGTCAGAGGTATGTAAAACTCAGTGAGAGGCGATATATCACGCCACCGACAATTTCTAGGCAGGCCACTCTGGTCGGTAGATATCACCAAGTTGTCGAAGCTGCATACGAGTTCTATTCCCAGATGTTAGAGGCGGGGATACCAGCCGAAGATGCCCGTTACATCTTACCACAGGCGGTTGAAACTAAGCTTGTTATGACTATGAATGCCAGGGAGCTGCTCCATGCTTGCTCACTAAGGCTCTGTCTGCGTGCACAATGGGAGATACTGGAACTGTTTGAAAAAATAAAAGCTGAGGTTGCAAGAGTTGCTCCTACGATAGGAGCAGAACTCAAGCCCAAGTGCTATCGCCTTGGTTACTGTGACGAGAAAGAGAGTTGTGGTATTTTCCCTGTGCTACATGCTGGTGTGACCAAGGCGAAGCCGCAATAGGCGCTGCCCCGCTATGTCGGCGAGCCAACGTGGTCTTGAGTTGGCGGACAAAGCGGCAGGCGAACTGCAGATTGAAACTTAAACCCGGCAAAAACACGATTTCCAGTAAATAGCAGAAAGGAGGCGAGAGAAAAACATGACTGCTAAGATCATCAGTGGTAACGAAGTTGCTGCTCAGATCAGGGAGGAATTAAAGGAAAGGGTTAAAAGACTAAAGGAGAAGGGCATCACGCCTGCACTGGCTGTGGTGCTCGTGGGTGAGGATCCGGCATCGGTCTCCTACGTTACGGCAAAAGCTAAAGGGGCCGAAGAAATAGGGATGCACGAGGAGACGGTGCGTTTGCCTGCTGACACTGCTGAAGAAGAAGTTCTTAAGACCGTGGACAGACTGAATAAGGATCCTAAATTCCATGGCATACTGGTACAGCTACCATTGCCCAAACATATCGATACGGAAAAGGTCATTAATTACATATCCCCGGAGAAGGATGTGGACGGTTTTCATCCGGTGAATGTAGGTAAACTTCTTCGGGGCGAGCCCTGCCCTTTGCCCTGTACACCTCACGGTGTCCAGCAGTTACTTGTCAGAAGCGGTTATGACCCCGATGGTAAGCATGTTGTCATCTGTGGCAGGAGCAACATCGTAGGTAAGCCCCTAGCAGCCATTTTGATGCAGAAAAAGAAAGGGGCTAATGCCACAGTCACCGTGTGTCATACTGGTACTAAAGATATGGCTAGGTTCACCAAGCAAGCAGACATTCTAGTTGCAGCTATGGGTAGTCCAAAGGCGATAACTGCCGAAATGGTTAGAGAAGGGACAGTGGTTATCGATGTCGGCGTCAACCGTGTGGAGGATAAGACGCGGGAACGGGGTTTCCGACTCGTAGGCGATGTTGATTTCGATGCCATAAAAGAAAAGGCTGAAGCCATAACACCGGTTCCGGGTGGTGTCGGTCCGATGACTGTGACCATGCTTCTGATGAATACAGTTGAGGCAGCGGAAAGAAAAGCCGGCCTGATCAAATAGATCTCTGGTCAGCTTTTCACAATATTAAAATTACAAAAAAGAAGGAGGTTTGAATGCCGTACGACGCCGTCAAACTAAAAGACTGGCAAATTGCAGAACTGGCTGAAGAGAAAATGCCGACTCCAGACGAGTGGCGGGACAGGTTGGGACTCCAAAAGGACGAAGTCATTCCCTACGGACAGAGATTGTGCAAACTGGACTTCGCCAAGATCCTGCAGCGTCTGAAGAACAAGCCGGACGGTAAGTATATCGATGTCACCGCTATCACACCAACTCCTCTCGGTGAGGGTAAGACCACAACCACTCTGGGGCTGATTGAGGGACTGGGCAAGAGAGGCAAGAATGTAGGTGGTTGTATCCGCCAGCCCTCCGGTGGTCCCACAATGAATATTAAAGGCACGGCTGCCGGTGGTGGTAATGCGCTGCTCATCCCGATGACAGAGTTTTCCATGGGTCTAACCGGAGACATTAATGATCTGATGAATGCCCACAATCTGGCTATGGTAGCACTCACATCTAGGATGCAGCATGAGCGCAATTATGACGATGCCGAGTTAGCCAAGCGGGGTTTGCGACGATTAAATATCGACCCCACCAGAGTGGAAATGGGGTGGGTAATCGACTTCTGTGCCCAGGCACTAAGAAATATTATTATCGGTATAGGCGGACGGATGGACGGCTATATGATGCAGTCCAGGTTCGGTATTGCCGTCAGTTCCGAGCTTATGGCGATACTTGCTATTGTTACCGACCTTGCTGACTTACGCAAACGGCTGGGAGAGATCACAGTAGCCTTTGATATAAAGGGGAATCCGGTAACTACCAAAGATTTAGAAGTAGATGGCGCTATGGCAGCCTGGATGCGAAACACTATTAACCCGACTCTAGGATGTACAATTGAATACCAGCCGGTTTTGATTCATGCAGGGCCGTTTGCCAACATCGCAGTAGGGCAATCATCCATCATCGGCGATAGAATTGGACTAAAAATGTTCGATTACCACATCACCGAGAGTGGCTTTGGCGCCGACATCGGCTTCGAAAAATTCTGGAATGTGAAGTGCCGGTTAAGCGGGTTGACGCCACACGTGGCGGTGCTGGTAACTACTATAAGGGCACTTAAGATGCACGGTGGTGGTCCAAGGGTTACTCCCGGGTTGCCATTACCCGATGAATATACTAAAGAGAACGTGAAGCTGGTGGAAAAGGGACTCGGCAATATGCTACACCATATCAACATTATCAAGACCGCGGGTATAAACCCGGTGGTGTGCATCAATGCGTTCCATACTGACACCAAAGACGAAATTGCCGTGGTGCGCAGGGCTGCCGAGCAAGCTGGAGCTAGATGTGCGGTTTCAGAACACTGGCTGAAAGGTGGCGAGGGAGCCCTTGAACTTGCCGATGCAGTGATGGATGCCTGCAACGAAAAGAACGAATTCAAATTCCTCTACCCACTAGAGATGAAACTGCGCGATAGGGTAGAGAAAGTAGCCAAGGTGGTCTACGGTGCTGACGGGGTGTCCTGGACCCCTGATGCCGAAGCTAAAGCCAAGATGCTCGAGGGCGACCCCAAATATGCTGACTTCGCCACAATGATGGTAAAGACCCATCTGAGCCTTAGCCACAATCCTGATTTGAAAGGTGTTCCCAAGGGTTGGGTATTACCGGTCCGTGACGTGCTCATCTATTCAGGCGCCAAGTTCCTCTGTCCTGTTGCTGGAACTATCACCCTGATGCCGGGCACCAGCTCTGACCCAGCCTTCAGAAAGGTAGACATCGATGTGAATACTGGCAAAGTGATGGGGTTATTCTAAACCTGTCGTTGCAGTCTTGCAGGCTAGTGAGTGGCGCTTTTGCGCCACTCACCTCTTTTTGGCTAAAATCAAGTTGATGACAGGAGCTCGTGCGGAAGAACTGCAGAAACTGTTTGCACCACTCTTTTACCCGAAATCGATTGCGGTTGTTGGTGTCTCGCACAACCCCCTAAAAATAGGATCCATGTGGCTCAAGGGAATTATTGATGCCGGATTTCCTGGAAAGGTATTCGCGGTTAATCCCCGGGGGGGCAGAATATCTGGTTTGATTGTCTTCTCTAACATACGAGAGATCCCAGAGACCATCGATTACGTCATTGTTACAATACCAAGAGAGAATGTACCTGGCCTTCTTGATGACTGCGCAGCCAAGAACGTTCAATTTGTCCATTTCTTTACTGCTGGCTTCGGTGAACTTGGAGATATGACAGCATGTCAACTGGAAAGCATTCTTGTAAAGAAGGCACGCCTTGGCGGCTTCCGTATAATAGGACCAAACTGTATTGGGGTGTACTCCGCCGAAGCTAGGGTGCCGTATGGTCCCGCAGGGAAAATCGGAGAGCCTGGCCCTGTAGGATTTATTGTTCAGAGTGGGGGTATAGGTGAGAAGTTAATGGAGCTCGGGTTTGCCAGAGGAATACGTTACAACAAAGGAGTAAGCTTCGGCAATGGCATTGATCTAGATAGTGCTGATTTTCTGGAGTATATGGGCATCGACCCGAAGGTATCAGTTATCGGGATGTATGTTGAGGGGACGAGAGACGGACGGCGGCTAATAGAAGCCATAAAGGCTGTAACCCCTATTAAACCTGTAGTTGCGCTCAAAGCGGGCAGAACCGAAGTGGGAGCTACCGCAGCCAAATCTCACACTGGCTCCCTTGCCAGCTTTCCTGCTGTTTGGTCGGCAATGTTCAAACAGTATGGCGTTGTAGAGGCTCGCAATGTGGATGAAATGGCTGACTCATTACTAATTTTTCAGCACTTCAAGGAATGGCATGGAAGAGGTATTGCCATTATTGGAGGGCTGGTCGATGGTGGTGGTGGTATTTCAGTGACAGCAGCTGATGTTTGTGCTGAGTATGGACTTGAGATAGTGCCACTAACACCGGAAACACAGCAGAAACTGTCTCAACTGTTGGGTCAGGTCGGCAGTATTTTGCACAATCCTGTGGACGTCAGCCAAGCAAATGGTAATCCAGCAACTATAAGAAAAGCACTGGAAGCCGTTATACACGATATCTCTGTAGATATGGTGATCATACAAGAAGACATTGGTATACTGTATAAATACCTTCCTGAAGTCATCATAAATGAGATAAATTCAATGTTCATCGAGCTGAGAGCGCAGTACAACAAACCAATAGTCATTATATTACCTCCAGGGTTGTTTGAAGAAAAGAGGATGAAAGCCGAACAAGAATTCAACAGGGCTTCGATCCCGGTATTCCCTTCTATGGAGCGGGCAGCAAAAGCCATCGTCGATCTCAAATTCTATTCAAACTTCAAACGAGGTCTCGGGAACTAAAATGACGGATGTGGGAAAAATTTTGCTCATCCTAGGTGGCTCCTTAGCTTTTTTGGGGCTGATAATGCTTTTTGCCCCGCATATCCCTTTTCTAGGAAAGCTTCCAGGAGACATGCTAATCAAAAAAGATGGCTTTTCTTTCTATTTCCCTGTAGTTACCTTCCTGCTGATAAGCTTGCTATTAACCATCATAATTAATCTGGTCTTTTATCTGATGAACCGATAGGTGCGCAAGTGTATGAAAATAAGCGATTTTGATTACAAGCTCCCCGATAAACTTATTGCTCAGGTTCCCACAGAGCCACGGGATCACTCTCGTCTGATGGTGCTGTACCGAAACAGCCGCACTATTGAACACCATCATTTTTTTGAGATCGCAAGCTACCTTGAGAAAGACGATGTTATTGTTTTCAACAATAGCCGTGTCATCCCGGCACGAATGATGGGACAAAAAAGGGGAACCTCAGTCCAAGTAGAACTCCTGCTATTGAGGCGTCTGGACAAAAACCTATGGGAGGCATTAGCCCGCCCTAGCAAAAAGCTACCGGTGGGTGCAGAGATTGTCTTAAAAAATCCATCTGGTATGGAAGAGAATACTGTACTTGCGGAAATAGTTGGACATAAAGAGAATGGGGTAAAGATAGTTCGTTTTTCTGATGACACGTGTCTGAATAAATTAGGTCAAATGCCCTTACCGCCATACATCCGCCTTCCTTTAGCTGACCCTGAAAGATATCAAACCGTATATGCCAAGATAGATGGGAGCGTTGCTGCTCCTACAGCCGGGCTGCATTTTACACCGAGGGTGCTGAAAGCGCTCGAGGACAAAGGGGTCAAAACGGCATTTATAACACTCCATATTGGGCTCGACACATTCAGGCCGATCCGGGTAAATGACCCCAAACAACATACTATCCATACTGAATATGGTGAAGTTAGCGAAGAGGTAGCAGCATTGATCAACCAGACCAAAAAAATCGGCAAGCGAGCTATAGCTGTCGGAACAAGCACAGTGCGGTTGCTGGAGACATCATGGCGCGATAGCGGGGTCAAGCCTTATGCTGGACAGGTAGACCTTTTTATTCTGCCAGGTTATCGGTTCAACGTTGTAGATGCCATCGTGACCAATTTCCACTTGCCACGGTCCACACCGCTTATGCTTATAGCAGCTTTCGCCGGGAAAGAATTCCTCCTGAGCGCTTATAATGAGGCTGTAGCTCAGAGCTATCGTTTTTATAGCTTCGGAGACGCCATGCTTATTCTTTAAAGTTGATTTCTTGCTGCTTTTGGATTATGCTATATTCCAAACTGAATAGACTGACTAAAGGGGTGCCTGAGGGTGACCGATGGCTTAAATGGATAGCAAACCGGCGAAATTCCGGTGCAGTCCCGCCTGCTGTGATAGCCAGAACGCCTACCCCAAAAACAACTGCCTCCGCGGAGTAAGGGGGTGGAATTTATTACTTTTAGTAAAGTGAAATTCCCCTTGCTTTTGGAGCAAGGGAATTTTTTTGACTGCAACGATTGGCAATTTGAAAATGAAACTAAAAACTTCAAAGCCCGTGTCTGCCCCAGTACAGGTAACTTACATCATGAAACAATGGCACAGGCGGTTAATATCAACAGTAATAGTAGCAGTATTGCTGTTAGCGACAGTGGTAGTAACATCAACTATAGGTAGTACCCACGTCCCCCTGAGTACAACTTGCTCCATATTGTTAGATAAATTGCCCTTTATTCACTTGAGCCCTACATGGGCAGAAAGTTTGGAAACAATAGTTGTCGACATCCGCTTACCTAGGGTAGTGCTGGCTGGTTTGGTCGGTGCTGCTCTTTCGGTAGCAGGTACAACTTACCAGGGGCTCTTTCGAAACCCCCTTGCGGATCCTTATCTTATCGGGGTAGCACAGGGTGCTGCCTTGGGGGCAGTTGTTGGCTTTCTTTTGCCAACACCATGGCAAAATATGAGCGTTCCCTTCCTTGCTTTCATAGGTGCTCTAGCCGCGGTGACGATCGTCTATTCAGTGGCTAAAGTTGGCAGAACCCTGCCCCTGACAACCTTAGTTTTAGCCGGCGTAGCCCTTGGCGCCCTTTTTGCTGCCATAACCTCGTATCTAATGTTTGCCTCTGGCGAAAAGTTGCATGGTATACTTTCGTGGCTTCTCGGCACATTCAGTCTAGCAGCGTGGTGGCAGGCTACTATAATTGCCCCATATATTCTTGCAGGCATTGTAACCATCTGGCTTTTTGCGCGCCCGCTGAATGTGATGCAGCTAGATGAAGAGCAGGCTCAACAACTCGGGGTCGATGTGGAGAGAGTAAAGCTATATCTTTTAGCTGTAGCCACGTTGATAACGGCTGCAGCAGTCTGTTTTTGCGGAGTGATTGGCTTCGTGGGTATTATAGTCCCACACGCCGTTCGAATTGTCTGGGGTCCTGATCACCGATTTCTATTACCGTTAGCTACCTTTGTCGGTGCAGTCTTTCTAATCCTAGCCGATACTGCTGCCCGAAGCCTGCTAACGCCCACGGAGATACCTATCGGAGTTATCACTGCCTTCCTAGGTGCACCATTTTTCCTTTATCTGCTACGCCAAAAGAAAAGGATGGTTTTCTAATATGATAAACCTGAGCTTACAGAAAGTAAGTCTTGGCTATAGCCGATATCCTGTGCTACAAAATATCAGTTTCGAAGCCAGAGAGGGAGAAATACTCGGGATAATAGGACCGAATGGCTCGGGAAAATCGACACTGATCAGGGGGATCAGCCGGACAATCCAGATAATTTCTGGAAAAATTTGCCTTAATGGCAAAGATGTATCGGGGTTCCATAGGCTGGATCTGGCTCGAATAATAGCGGTGGTGCCACAGAATCCGTCCTTGCCAGAGATGTTTACCGCCTACGAGGTCGTGATGATGGGAAGGACACCCCACCTCGGCCTTCTCCGCTACGAAGGGGAGAGGGATATAGACATAGTGAGAAAAGCTATGGCAAACACCCACACGCTTGAGCTCGCCGACCGCCGTGTAGGTGATCTATCCGGCGGCGAGCGCCAGCGTCTGGTTATTGCTAGGGCTCTGGCACAGGAGCCAAAGGTATTGCTTCTTGATGAGCCCACAGCACATCTGGACATCAATCATCAAATAGAGATATTGAACCTAATCCGCAAATTGTGTTACGAGAAGTCCCTGGTGACCGTCATGGCAATTCACGACTTAAATATAGCCGCTCAATACTGCAACCACCTGATAATGCTAAATAACGGGAAGGTGTTTTGTGAGGGGACACCACAGGAGGTTATTAAACCCGAAAACATCAGGGAGGTTTATGGTGCAAAGGTGTGTATATATCCTCACCCGCTTAATGACCTACCAGTAACCTTGATTGCCTCTGGGGGGCAAAAGACCGTACTCAATAAGCCCTGTCCTTAAAAATGGTAGATTTTTCGCTGGTACTGATGATCGCCATATTGCTGGACCTCTTTTTCGGTGAGCCACCTAACCGATACCACCCTGTAGCTTGGCTTGGTAAGATTATGACTGCAGAGATGAATCTGGCTCCAAAGCGAGGTAAATGGCGCCAAGCCATTTATGGAGGTGTAATCGTCATTTCAACTGTGACGCTTACATGTGCTCTGTGTTATACGGCACTTCTTCAATTAAAGGAGCTTTCTCGATTAGCGTATATAGTTGTGGCTAGTGGTATGCTCAAATTCAGCTTTTCCTTGCGTGGATTAATTAGGGCGACAGAAGAGGTGAGGAGATTGCTAATTCAGGGAGATATTGCTCGAGCACGACACAAACTCCAATCCCTAGTCAGCCGTGATACCAGAGAGCTGGACAAAAAATCTATCATCTCAGCCACTATCGAATCAGCCGCAGAAAACACATGTGATAGCTTTACAGCACCGCTTTTTTACTTTCTTGTCCTTGGAGTTCCAGGCGCTGTAGCCTACAGGGTGATCAATACTTTCGATGCTATGATAGGTTACCATGGTAAATGGGAATATTTAGGCAAGGTAGCAGCTCGAATGGACGATATAGCCAACTATATCCCGGCACGACTGACCGGGTTAGCAATTGTATCAATCTCCAGCCTGTGCCGAAGTAATGCTGCTCGTGCCTGGCGCATTATGTTACGCGACCATTCCAAAACCGAGAGCCCTAATTCCGGATGGACGATGAGTGCTTTTGCCGGTGCTCTACAGGTCCAACTCGAGAAGCAACAAGCGTACAAGCTGGGTGATAATAATCATCCATTGACTACAGATACTATAGGCGCCTCTGAAAAAATAGTCGTGGCAACAGCCGCTATTTGGGTTCTGCTGATCATAGCAATCAAGGGGGCATATGTCACTGCAACCTAGACAAACCATCCGTGAACTTCCGGAAATCGTCCATGGCGGTATATATTATGCAAAGCTGAATGATCTGAAGATTTCGTCACGGGATGTTCTTGACTTCAGCGTCAGCCACAATCCTTACAGCACACCACCGAACGTGCTAGCAGCGCTCAGGTCCATACCAGTTGATAGCTATCCTGATCCAGAGGCTGAAGAGTTTAGGAAACGTCTTGCCAAAAGACTGGGAGTCAAGCCTGCAAACCTGCTCGCGGGCAGTGGCTCAACAGAATTGATTAGGCTGGTGACAATAGCGTATTTTGCCTCAGGGGATCTAATTCTGATTCCCCAGCCCACTTACAGCGAATATGAAATAGCTTGTCGAATGATGGATGTTAGAGTTGCCAAAAAACCAGTGCTTAGAGAGGAAAAACACTTCCTACTGGAGAGCGTAGATCTGCTCTCTTGTATCGGGAAATTCAAACCTAAAGGGGTGTTTTTGTGCAACCCTAACAATCCCACAGGTCAGTGCCTGACACGCAACGAGATCGAAAGGATCCTGCTGGCTGCTCCTGACTGCCTTTTTGTAGTCGACGAAGCCTACATCGCTTTCACCGAGAACGAAAATTGGTTCTCTTCTTTGGGCTTGATACACCATGGCAATATCATTGTAATAAGGTCAATGACCAAAGACTATGCGCTGGCTGGTTTGCGTTTGGGCTATGCTGTGGCTGCATCTAGCATTATTGAAGTGCTAAAGCGAATCTGCCCGCCATGGAATGTAAACATAGCAGCTCAGTTAGCTGGTATCGCTGCTTTGGACTCCGAAAATTATCTAGAAAATTGCAAGACAAAAATAAACCAGGCAAAAGGGTTTCTTATGTCTGAACTGAGCAGCATGGGGCTAATCCCGGTGCCATCACAGGCAAACTTTTTTTTAGTAAAAGTAGGTGATGCAAAGAGTTTCCATAAGGCTTTGCTGGAAAAGGGCTTGCTGGTTCGTGATTGTAGTTCATTCGGTCTGCCAGAATATATACGCATAGCACCACGTACAATGCCGGAATGTATTAAATTGATCACGGCAATACGAGAGGTGATAAGTGGACAACATACAAACAGTAATAACGGTGTTCATACGAAGAGAAATTTTTGGAGGCAAAGGAAAAAATGGTAGAAAAAGATTCTAAGGGGCTCGTGCATGTATACACAGGTGACGGTAAAGGCAAGACAACAGCAGCGCTCGGTTTGGCACTGAGAGCTACAGGACACGGCATGAAAGTGTTATTCATTCAATTCCTTAAAAGTCAACAATGTGGTGAACACTTGTTTGTCGCTAAATATCATCCGTTCAACATAATCCAGATCAGCATTGGCGATTCGTTTTTTAAGTCAAGAGAACAACTGGATCAGGAGGTGCATGAAACCCTGGCATTGGCCAAACAAGAGATTATAAGCGGGAAATACAACCTAGTGGTACTGGATGAAATCTTTGTGGCTATAAGCCGGGGATGCATAACTGTGAACCAGGTTCTCGAACTGATGGAAGAGAAGCCAAGCATGGTAGAACTGGTGATGACCGGGCGAAAGGCGCCACCGGAGATTGTACAAAGGGCAGATTTGGTAACTGAAATGCTGATGATCAAGCATCCTTTCACCGAAGGATTCAGTGCCAGGCGTGGTATAGACTATTGATTTAGCAGGAGGCTAATAATGGGTGTCTTGGAGAGGATTCTCAAAGAGATAAAGCCATTAGATGCTGAAGCAATGTCTGCTGTCCGGCAGCGTCAGAACATGCTGACCAAACCACCAGGTAGCTTGGGCAGATTGGAAGAGCTATCGGTGCAGATCGCCGGGATAAAGTGTGATCCGATGCCCGAAATTAAACATAAGTCGGTAATCGTCATGGCTGCAGATCACGGTGTTGTAGAGGAGGGCGTTAGTCTATACCCTCAGGAAGTGACCAGACAGATGGTCATCAATTTTCTTAGAGGTGGTGCTGCCATCAATGTGCTGGCAACACATGTAGGCGCCCGGGTCGTTGTAGTCGATATGGGTGTTAAAGGTGGTTTCCCACCGTTGCCGGGATTGGTGTGTAAAATGATAGGCTTCGGCACTAAGAATATAGCCAAGGGACCAGCTATGAGCCGCAGCCAAGCCATAGACAGTATCGAAGCTGGCATTCAAATGGTGGAGATGGAGATGGGCAAAAAACTTGACATAATCGCTACTGGAGATATGGGTATTGGCAACACCACTGTCAGCAGCGCTATTTTCGCAGCCCTAAGTGGTAAACCTGTCAAAAAGGTCACTGGTAGGGGAACAGGTGTCGGAACCAAACAACTTGCCCACAAAGTACGAGTTATAGAAACGGCGTTAAGGGTAAATAAACCTGATGCCAGGGACGCTATAGACGTGCTCGCAAAGGTTGGAGGATTTGAGATTGGAGGGCTTGCCGGAGTTATATTAGCCAGTGCTGCCTATAGAATTCCAGTTGTTATCGATGGCTTTATCTCCAGTGTTGCAGCAGTAATAGCAGCAGCCTTATGCCCGGAGGTGAAAAACTATATTATAGCTTCGCATTTGTCAGGTGAGACAGGGCATGGACTTGTGCTTGATTTCTTAGGTCTGAAACCGCTTTTGAATCTAGATATGAGGCTTGGCGAAGGTACCGGAGCTGTGCTGGGACTTTTCCTAGTCGAGGCAGCTATCAGAATTTTGCGACAGATGGCAACCTTCGCTGAAGCAGGTGTTTCTGAAGCTAGACCTCTGTTCTTGGATGACCAGCAAAAATGAACGGTTTTTGGGCAGCCCTGCAGTTCTTGACCATATTCCCGACCCCGTTAAAGGGAAGTATAGACGATAAGACCATCGGTATGTCCCTGGTGTATTTCCCCCTTGTTGGTTTACTATTAGGGGTAATACTGTTCGGGCTCCACTACATTCTGACATTGATTTTGCCAGCTCCTGTTGTATGTGTCTTGATTATAGCGACCTTGGCTATTCTCACTGGTGGACACCATGTTGATGGTCTGATAGATACTTGCGATGGCATCTTCGGTGGCAAAAGCAGGGAGGAAAGACTAACTATCATGAGCGATACCAAGGTTGGCGCCTTTGGTGTTACAGGGGCGTTCCTCCTACTGCTGGCGAAGTACGTTGCCATTCTCTCGGCACCTGCCTTACCGGCGTTGCTGCTTATGCCAGCTATGGGACGTTGGGCAATGACACATGCCATTTTTTCTTTTCCCTATGCCCGCGTCTCAGGCTTAGGATTATCTTTTAAGCAAGGTATAAGCTGGCAGAAATTTGCCATCGCTTCATTTATAGCGTTAGCGCTATCCTTGCTGCTCATGGTCTGGAAAGGAATAGTGCTGCTGGGGACTTTGTATGCCGTTATCTACAGCATCGGCCAGTTCATCCGAACCCGTATAGGCGGTCTTACTGGTGATAGCTATGGCGCTATCAATGAACTCGCTGAGGTGATAACCTTGCTCTTAATTATTATGCTTGGCAAACTGCCGTGGTGAAAGATGACTGCCAAGGATGAATACTAACCCAGCGATGACTAAGAGGAGTATCTTGATACTTGGCGGCGCCCGAAGTGGCAAAAGCCGTTTCGCCCAAGAACTGGCAGAAACTTTGGGCAAAAAAGTGTTGTTTGTTGCCACTGGAGAGCCCTTGGATGAAGAGATGAAAAGGAAGATTGCCGAGCATAAGAGAAGTCGTCCTCCGACCTGGAAAACGGTCGAGGCACCGTATGAGGTGGCAGAGCAGATAGAGCAGAGCGTCTGCGGCACGGATGTTGTACTTTTGGATTGTATGACATTACTTGTATCAAACCTCCTAGGCAGTAAGAGCAGTCATAAAAATGTAGAGGCAAAAATATTGTCCTACATTGAGAAACTAACCGTCCTTTTGAACCAGATGGAGGCAAGCTGGATCGTTGTATCCAACGAAGTAGGTATGGGACTGGTTCCTGAGACCGAGCTGGGACGCGCTTACCGTGATATCTTGGGGAAAGCTAACCAGCTTCTCGCTCGGCAAGCTGTAGAAGTTTATTTCATGGTATCAGGCATTCCTGTGAAGATAAAGGGCTGAAAATGTATGAAAATCGGGAAAAAGGTTGTCAAACATCGACAAAACTTGCTGAAGTTACTATAATGAATTCAGCGAGGCAAACATTGTTGCTAAAAATTGGCCGGGAAGGGACTGGGGCAGCAAGATGTTCCTCCGTACTTTGGCTTCTATGCTCCAGCGTGTTGGTATTTGCGGTAGTGTTCGTTCTCATTTCCACCACCCAGGCTAGTGCAGCGCCACCACTGATAACAGATGTCGACCTGCCAAAAGGACAAGTTGGAATTTCGTACTACGGGCGAATAACCGTAAGCGGTACGCCACCGTTTACCTGGACCGTAGCTGGGCTGCCTCCAGGTTTAGCACATACATCGGCCACGAATAGTTTGTACATTTCCGGTGTGCCTACACAGAGCGGGATATTCTCGGTCATCGTCACGGTAACTGACAACTCTACGCCTCCAAACTCTACGCAGCAAAACTTTGTTATCACTGTCGAAAAAGGTAACTACGAAGCTATCATCACTATTGGGACTGGGCTGAAAGCAGGGGAGACTAGGGTACTTATCGGAGCTACACCACTGACCACCTTACGTGGTGGCGAGTCTATAAAAGTCAACTTAGAACTAGGTGTCATAAGGACTGTAAGTGTAGATCCGATAGTAGAGCATCCTACTGAACTTGGTATCAGATTCAAAGCTGAAATAGACAAGAGGACTGTAAGTGAATCATCACCGGAAGCTGTATTCCCGTACTATACCGAATATTACCTGGATTTCAAAACCGACCCATCTAAGGTTGGACAATTGTCAGGCTCAGGGTGGTTCAAAGAGGGATATGTGTTGGGAAATGTGGCACCTGAAGAGGTAACTGACAGCGAGCGACCGGATGTCAAATACAGGTTTGCTTACTGGATTTTGCCCAACGGCGAAACTTCAGCCAGCAGGCAATTGAGTTTTCGGGTAAGTATGCCCGGAACCTGTACTGCCAAGTACGATACGTACTACAAACTGACCCTGGCCTCTAAATACGGGGGTACAGAAAGCAGTAACTGGTATAAGTCGGGGGCTCTTGCGGAATGGAAAATAGCGACTACAGAAGTACGTATGCCCGGCATTTTAGGTGTCTTTGGTGGCAAATTGAAGGCAGCAACACCACAGGGCACAGTGAATATGGACGAACCTAAGACCATCGACATACGATGGGATCCCGACTATACCCTGCCAATCATTCTAATTCCACTGACTTTGGTTCTACTCACTGGAGTTGGTTATGGTTTTTATCTTCTAGCAAAGAGTACGCAGCCGAAGCCAGTCTTTTATCCGCCACCATACCAGCCTGCACCACCACAATCACCCCCACAGATGCCACCACCTCAGACCACCGTGGTGATGATAGGCGGTGAGAAACCAAAGCTGGGTCCAGCAGCTACCAGAGAGCAACTGATGGAAAAATTTGGAGAGTTGCTGCAGAAATATGAAGAGGAAATAAGGGCTACAATTCTAGGGAAAGAGCTGCCCGAAACAAAAACCGTGGAAAGAGGTTTGCCAACTCCGGGTATGACTTCTGCTACAATCCAAGCGGAGGTTGTCCCAACCCACGAGCCAGCAGCTTGCAATTTCGCCACAAAGAGGGCACTGCGGATAGTAGTGACAGAATGGAGACGAAGCGAACCAAAGACAGCAACCGCATCCGCTGGAGATGAGAAAACTGGAGACAGGGTAGCAACTGTCTGGTCACGGGATATATATCAAGAATGGGAGATTATGCGCTGTCTGTTACAACAGGGACACGCGGGACAGCATGAGGGTGCACTTCAGACCGTGTACTCGTTTCTTAATTCTGTAAGAGAAGAGAGGACATACTCGGCGGATGAAGATCTCTTACCACCTAAACCCCATTATACTGATGGTATGCCGGTGATAGATTTAAACCAGGTGGAAATTGTTCCCCCCGAAAAGTTACCCCAAACAACCATATAACCAAACTCCATTGAATATCCTTCACTAATCCCAGCGAGTTACTCTCCGAATGCTATACCTGCAGTACTAGTGTATGTGTTTCCTCAGAATATAAAACTGCAGATCCGGGCACATTAGCGTGGATTCAGATGTGAAAGTGAAACCCTGGCAATCACGTGTTACAATTATCTAGATGCCACCGAATTTCGGGTAACGCAATGGCTCTACAGCACATCGTCGTTAAAGGGGCACGCGAGCACAATCTAAAAAATATAGATGTGACCATACCACGAGATAAACTTGTGGTCATTACCGGCGTTTCTGGTTCCGGCAAGAGTTCCTTAGCCTTCGATACGATATATGCTGAAGGCCAGAGACGCTATGTTGAATCTCTTTCCGCTTATGCCCGTCAGTTCCTCGGAAGATTGGAGAAACCAGATGTTGATTACATTGAAGGACTAAGCCCGGCGATCTCTATTGATCAAAAGGGTCCTTCACATAATCCTCGGTCAACGGTGGGCACAGTCACTGAAATCTACGATTATCTGCGTCTTCTCTTTGCGAGGGTTGGCCATCCTCATTGCCCAAGGTGCGGTAAGGAGATCTCGAAACAGACTGTACAGCAGATTGTCGATGCTGTCCGAGAGATACCGTCACGCAAGAGGGTCATGATACTGGCGCCTCTGATTAAGGACAGGAAAGGAGAGCACCAAGCGGTTTTCGATGACCTCCGCAAAGCAGGGTTTGTTCGTGTTCGGGTTGATGGGCGAATCTATGATTTAGCTGAGGATTTCCAGTTAGACAAGAACAAAAAGCACAGTATCGAGGCGGTGGTCGATCGCCTTGTTATAGGAGAAACCGAAAATAGTCGAATCGCCGACTCAGTGGAGACAGCACTAAAATTAGGTGGTGGCACAGTGCTCATCTCAGTAGTCGATGGCGATGAGCTTCTTTTCTCTGAGCATTTTGCCTGTGTGGATTGTGGTATCAGTCTGGGGGAAATTGCCCCTCGTACTTTTAGCTTTAATAGCCCACATGGTGCCTGCCCGCGGTGCAGTGGTCTCGGGGTTCGACTTGAAGTTGACCCTGATCTTCTGATACCTGATAAGACTCTTAGTCTGTCAGAAGGTGCTATCCGTGCCTGGGGATGGTTTTCTTGGCACGTAGGCGAACTGCAGGAGCTAGCTAACCGCTACGGTTTCTCGCTGCGCACTCCAGTGAATAAGCTTAGCAAAGAGCAGTTAGACCTCGTGCTTTATGGGGAAGAGGGCCAGCTTATCAAATACAGAAATCGATACGGGCGAATCAGAGAGTATTGTACCGGATATGAAGGGGTTATCCCTTACCTCGAAAGAATCTATCGGGATACCGAATCCAGCAATACACGCGCTGAGATTGAAAGGTTCATGACTTCCTACCCTTGTCCGGCATGCAATGGAAAAAGGCTGAAGCCGGAATCCTTGGCTATTACGATTGACGGTCGAAATATAATAGAAGCTACTGAAATGTCTGCTAAAGAAGCTCTGGATTGGATACGCGACCTGGAGGGCGCCAACACCAGACCAACACTTACTGAATATGAACTAAAAATAGCACAGCAGATTTTGAAGGAAATTGTCGCTCGCCTAGGGTTCCTTGTCGATATCGGGCTTGGGTATCTAACACTTGATAGACCCTCATCGACCCTGAGCGGAGGAGAGGCACAACGGATTCGGCTAGCAACACAAATAGGCAGTGGCTTAATGGGGGTACTCTATATCTGCGATGAGCCCACAGTGGGCTTGCACCCAGCTGACATTCACCGCCTTATCGCCACGATGAAGCGGCTGCGTGATCTGGGAAATACTATTATAGTGGTCGAACACGATGAAGCTATGATCAAAGCCGCCGATTTTATCGTGGACATGGGCCCAGGTGCTGGAGAAAATGGTGGAAGAGTAATAGCGACCGGGACAATCGATGACATCATGAACTGTTCCAGCTCGGTTACAGGGCAGTATCTAAGTCGGACTAAACAGATACCATTGCCCTCCGGACGACGCCCTGGTTCAGGGAAAAAACTAATAATCAAAGGGGCTCGAGAAAACAACCTAAAAGGTATTGATGTGGTTATACCTTTGGGTAAATTTGTCTGCATAACCGGTGTATCCGGCAGTGGCAAGAGTACATTGGTAAATGAGGTACTATATAAGAAGCTTGCCCAAGTACTTTATAAGGCGAAAAGCAGGCCCGGGAAATGCGATGCTATCCTAGGAGTGGAGCACATCGATAAAGTTATCAATATAGATCAGTCCCCCATTGGTCGCACACCTCGCAGTAATCCAGCAACCTATACTGGTACATTCACGCCCATTCGAGAGCTCTTTGCTACAGTTCCTGAAGCACGGGTGCGTGGCTACAAACCAGGACGGTTTTCGTTCAATATCAAGGGAGGACGGTGTGAAGTTTGCGAAGGAGAAGGTTTTATCCAGATAGAAATGCAGTTTCTCCCCGATGTAACTGTCCCTTGTGAAGTCTGCAAGGGCAAGCGTTACAATCGTGAGGCACTGGAAATATATTTCAGAGGGAAAAACATCGCTGACGTGCTGAACATGACTGTAGATGAAGCACTAGATTTTTTCAGCCATTTTCCGCGAGTAAAAAGCAAACTGCAGACACTGCGAGATGTCGGCCTTGGTTATATACGCTTGGGGCAACCAGCGCCCACACTCTCTGGTGGCGAAGCCCAGAGAGTAAAGCTGGCAGCCGAACTTTCCCGCCGTTCCACAGGGAAAACACTCTACATACTTGATGAACCCACCACAGGGCTTTCTTTTGCTGACATAGCTTGTTTGCTGGATGTCCTGCAGCGGCTGGTCGATGCCGGCAATACAGTAGTGATCATCGAACACCACTTAGACGTAATAAAAAATGCCGACCACATCATTGATCTTGGTCCTGGTGCTGGGGAAGAAGGGGGATACATAATCGCCACCGGCACTCCAGAAGCGGTGGCCACGGTAGAGACCTCTGTCACAGGACAATATTTACGTCGGGTGCTCCGAGAGCGTGAACCGGAGTACTCACTGAAATCCTGAGGTAAGTAATTTTTAGACAACAGTAGCCCTAGTTATCTAGGACTAAACCAGTTCAGTCTACTTCCGAAGAGGTAGGCTGACGCATGTACTTGAAAACCTCTACTCCAAATACCAAAGCGGCACACAGAGACCATCCCCC
>FMJZ01005612.1_pt1 | contig 36669 bp, 31 predicted proteins | sample 1987881 | NCBI WGS metagenome assembly FMJZ01 (sample SAMEA4378227, study PRJEB15110) | soil metagenome | biome: soil; feature: Field; material: Soil | place: India | collected 2015-03-11 | depth 0 m
TTATTCAAGATCTTCTGGTCTCAGTTTGTCGATTATTTCTTTATCTTCTTAAGAAGACCTATTAAAATTCAGGAAACTTCAGGGACCAAAAAGTTGACTTTATCCCCAAATTAATATAAGGATTATAATTACGGAGTTTTAAAATGAAGGAAAAGATAAAAGCAAAAATTATGGATAACAAAAAAATTCAAAGAGCATTGAACAGATTGGCAATGGAAATTATTGAGAGGAACAGAGATCTTGGGAACATTGTTATAATAGGGATCAGAACAAGAGGAGTTCATCTTGCTTATCGTCTTGCTAAAATAATGAAGGATCTTGAAGGTGTTGATATTCCAGTGGGGATTCTTGACATAACTCTTTACAGAGATGACCTCTCTCTCCTTGGACCTCAACCAATAGTGAAGAAGACAGAGGTAAATTTTTCCGTTGATGAAAAAGATATTGTTCTTGTGGATGATGTTCTTTTTACAGGAAGAACTGTTAGAGCTGCAATGGACTGCATAATTGACCTTGGAAGGCCTAAAACTATTCAACTTGCTGTTCTCATTGACAGGGGCCACAGAGAACTTCCAATAAGAGCTGATTATGTTGGCAAAATACTTCCCACTTCAAGAAGGGAACTTGTGAATGTTATGCTTAAAGAAGAAGATGGGTTAGATCAAGTATTAATAACCGAACCCATGGAGTAAAATGATTTTCAAGAGAAGACATTTGCTCGGTATAGAGGAACTGAAAAGGGAAGAAGTAGAACTCATTCTTGAGGAAGCAAAATCTTTCTCGGAAATTTCTCTAAGAGAGATTAAAAAAGTTCCAACCCTCAGGGGAAAAACTGTAATAAATCTTTTCTTTGAACCAAGCACAAGGACTCGTTCATCCTTTGAGATTGCAGCAAAAAGACTGAGCGCTGACATAATAAACTTCTCTGCTTCAACTTCGTCCCTTCTAAAGGGAGAGACTTTGAGAGATACTGTAAGGAATCTTGAGGCAATGAGGTCTGATATAATTGTTGTAAGACATCCTTCCTCATATGCACCTCATTTTATTACCTCCTTCTCAAAATCCTCGGTGATAAATGCAGGAGATGGGACTCACGAACATCCAACGCAGGCTCTTCTTGACGCTTTTACAATCCTTGACAGGAAGAAAAAAATTGAGGATTTAAGAATTGTAATTGTAGGAGATATTCTTCACAGTAGAGTTGCAAGATCCAATATTTTCCTTCTCACAAAATTAGGCGCAAAGGTTTTTCTATCGGGACCTCCAACTCTCCTTCCAAAAGAAATGGGAAAGCTGGGAGCTGTTGTTGAACATAATCTTGACAGGGCTGTTGAGGATGCAGATGTGATTATGATGCTGAGAATTCAATTAGAAAGAATGTCAAAGAATTTCTTTCCCTCCCTCAGAGAGTATAGAATGCTTTATTCCCTTGATCTTAAAAGATTAAAGAGGGCAAAGAAAGATGTAATAATTATGCATCCTGGTCCTATAAACCGAGGTATAGAGCTTTCAGCAGAGATTGCAGACTCAGAATACTCTGTGATTCTTGACCAGGTTGCCAATGGAATTGCAGTTAGAATGGCTGTTCTATACCTTCTTTCAGGTTCTTCGGAGGCTTAAAATGGGCGAGAGATTACTTTTAAAAAATGGTAGAGTTGTAGACCCGTCATCTAAACTTGATTCTACAATGGATATTTTGATTAAAAACGGGAAAATAAAAGAAATCAAAGAAAAGATTGATTTAAAAGATGCTGAAATAATAGATTGCTCAAAATATATAGTAGCTCCAGGATTTATCGATTTGCATACTCATCTGAGAGAGCCAGGGAGAGAAGACGAAGAGACAATAGAAAGTGGTTCCCTCTCAGCTGTTGCAGGTGGTTTTACCTCCATTTGCTGTATGCCCAATACTGACCCTCCCAATGATTGCAAGGAGGTTACAGAATTCATCATTAAAAGGGCAAAGGAAGTAGGGATAGTCAATGTTTTTCCTATTGCATCAGTTACAAAGGGAAGAAAAGGTGAGGAAATTGTTGAAATGGCAGAACTTTCCCGCTCTGGTGCTGTCGGATTCTCTGAAGACGGGAGTTCAGTAAAAAGCAGTTACATAATGAGAAGGGCAATGGAATGGGCAAAATTTCTTGAAAGACCAGTTATGGAACATGCCCAGGATCCAGAGCTTTCTTCAGATGGGGTGATGAATGAGGGTTTCTATTCATATATTCATGGGTTGAGAGGGATTCCTAAGGAGTCAGAACAAATAATTGTAGCGAGGGATGTAATTCTTTCTAAGATGACAGGTGCTCACATCCACATTTTGCATATCTCATCTGCAGGCTCCCTTGAAATGATAAAGAGGGCTAAAAAGGAAGGAGTAAAAATCACAGCAGAAGTTACCCCCCATCATTTAGTTGTTTCCGATAAGGATCTAATTCCATGGGACTCAAATTACAAAATGAATCCACCCCTCTGTTCAGAAGATGACAGAAAGGCTCTTATTGAAGGTATAAAGGATGGGACTATAGATTGTATTGCAACTGATCATGCTCCCCATACAATTGATGAAAAAATGGTTGAGTTCGATCAGGCTCCCTTCGGAATTATTGGGCTTGAGACCGCAGTCCCTTTAATTATGGATAACTTGGTAAGCACCGGAGTAATTCCAGTCAATAGATTTGTTTCTTTATTTTCATGCAATCCAGCAAAGATTTTAGGTCTAAAGAGCAAGGGCTCTTTGAGATCAGAGTTTGATGCGGACATAACAATTATAAATCCCGCAAAAGTTAAAGTTGTTGATAAAACAAAATTTAAGTCCCTTTCAAGGAATACTCCCTTTCATGGCAAAAAGTTGAGGGGATGGCCTGTAATTACTATTGTGGCCGGGAAAGTTGTATGGAGGGAAGAGTAATTCTCTCTCAGCTTCAAGAAAAGATTGGTATAAATTTTTCCGATGAGAAAATACTTTTAAAAGCAATTACCCATAAATCTTATGCCTATGAAAAAGGAACAGAAAGTAACGAAAGACTTGAGTTTCTCGGCGATGCTATATTGAACTTAATTGTTACTGAGTTTCTTTACGGAAATTTTCCTGAGCTTGAGGAAGGAGATATGTCAAAATTAAAGTCTCGTCTGGTGGGGATAGAAATCCTTTACAAAATCGGGAAAAAATTAAACATTGGTGAATTCCTCCTTCTTGGAAGAGGAGAGGAAAAAACAGCTGGAAGAGAAAAGAAGAGACTGATTGGTAGCGCGGTTGAGGCAGTTATTGCAAGCATCTACATTGAAAAAGGTTTCGAGCAGGCAGAGGAGATAGTAATTCGCTGGATAAAACCTTTTATCAAAAATATTAGAAAGGGAGAAGAGGTTTCAAAGGATTGGAAGAGCATTCTTCAGGAGTTTGTTCAAAAAAGTAAATGGAGTCTTCCTGAGTATAGAGTTGCTAAAGAGATAGGTCCTCCCCATAATAGAAAATTTAAGATTGAACTCTGGATTGGGGAAAGGAAGATAAGTTCTGGCACAGGGAATTCAAAGAAAGAGGCACAGCAAAAAGCTGCAAGAAATGCCCTGAAAAGAATGCAGGTTATTTAAATGAAAAAGTTAGTAATATTTCTCTTGATTTTAATGCTCCTTTCATTTCAATCATTGTTTACTCAGGATGTTGATATAAATGGACTCAAAAGAAAAGTTGTTGAAATTGGGAAACTTCCATTTGTAAATGAAGTTCCTTTAAAAGAGATAGACAGGGTATATCTTGAAAATTTCCTTGAATCCTATTTCAGAAAGGAGTATCCAGAAGAGAAGGCTGAAAAGGAGGAGAAATTATTACGGTATTTAGGGCTATGGAATTCCGATAAAAAATTAAATGCTTTAAGGAAAAAAATCCTTTTCAACCAAGTTGTTGCCTTTTATGATGAATTGGACTCAAAATCTGTTTATTTTATCTCGTTTAAGAAAGGTCCTCTTTCGGAATTGAATGCAATGGTTATTGCCCATGAGCTAAGACATGCAATTCAGGATCAGCATTTCAACATAGCTAAACACCTACAAGGACAAAGTGATTTTGATGATAGGCGATTGGCAATTCTTTCTGTAATTGAAGGAGATGCGAATCTTTTAATGCTCCAGTTTTCAGGTCTAGACCCCTCCCTATTCATCTCCTTTTCTGAAAAGATTCCTTTAAATGCTCTGAAATTAACTCCTGACTCTGAAAATATTCCTTTAATCCTCAAGAATTCACTTATTTTTCCCTACTTTTCCGGTTTAAAATTTGTCTATGAAATTTTTACAAAAGGAGGATGGGAAGATGTCAATAAGTTGCTCCTTTCCCCTCCCTCGTCAACAGAACAAATAATTCATCCCGAAAAATATATTGAAATAAGGGATGAGCCATCGGAGTTAAAAACTTTTTATTCCCCGGGAACGGGATGGAAACTCTCTGCTTCCTTTGTAGGAGGTGAACTTTTTGTTTCGACATTTTTTGAAAATCTTAATATAGATCAGAACAAGATTACTTCTGAGGGCTGGGGAAACGATCTCTTAAATTTCTGGGAGAAGGGAGAAATGAAGTTCATTCACTGGTCAACGAGATGGGATAGCAAAGAAGATGCAATAGAATTCATAAATGCTCTAGCCAAATATCTTCAAAAGTCTGGTTTTAGCAAAAAGGAAGAATCAAAATATTATCTACTTTTCTCAGGCATTGATGAGAATACTTTACTCACGTTTTCAAGGGAGAGGATTGAATTTTTTAAGTCTCATGATAAAATATTAATTGATAAGATTTTAAAGGAGAGGAAAGAGTGATAAACGCAACCCAGATAAGAAAAGGAATGACAATTAAACTTGAGGATGTTCTTTACAGGGTCTTAGATGTTCAACATCTTACCCCTGGAAATAAACATGGAATGATTATTACAAAACTTCGTAATTTGAAAGACGGAACCCAAATGGAATACAAGTTCCGCTCAAAGGACAGGGTTGAAAGACCCTACCTGGAAAAGGTGGAAATGGAATATCTTTATGAAAAGGACAGACTTTATGTCTTTGTAAATACTGAAACATGGGAGGAAATCTATATTGACAGGGAAGTTCTTGGGGACTCAATTTACTATCTTGTTCCCAATGTTAAATTTTCTGTTGAGACACTGGATGGAAAACCTATAGGTATTGAACCTCCAAGAACTGTTGATTTAAGGGTTGTATCCACAGAGCCTTATCTGAAGGGAGCAACCCAGGCTTCCAACAACAAACCTGCAACCCTTGAAACAGGACTTGTAGTCTCGGTTCCCTTCTTCATTGAAGAGGGGGATATTGTCAGAATAGACACTGAAAAGAACTCTTACATAGAGAGGGTTTGAGGGAGTAAGTCAACTAAATAAAATTCTGGAGCCAGTTCTAACATCGGTTGCATCTGATAAAGAAGAATGGTGGAAAATACTAAATAAACATAATTAAAGACCAATATATCTATTTTTTTGACAGAAAGAAATTTATCAAATAATATAAAAACTTTAAGGAAGGAATTATGAAAAGATTTATTTTATTTTTTAGTATCCTTTTATTTTTTATGGCTCCTGTTTTCACTCAGCAGAAAGAGGATTTAAAGCCAATCCTGGAAGAGATTGAGAAAGCTGGAGGACTGGAGAAATATCCCGATGCAAATGCTCTCATAGTTTTTGACAAAATTAAGGTAAGATTTGAAGAGAATGGAGAATTTGTGGCAAAGGAGCATGCCCTCGTTAAAATACTTACGGATAAAGGAAAGCAAAATTATTCCATAAAGAAGATTCCCTATTACAGAAGATACTCTGAGGTAAAAGTTTCTATTGCAAGGGTTATAAAGAAGGATGGGAGAGTTCTTGATGTTCCAATGAATATGATAAAGGATGGAACCCTTGAGGAAGTCCAGCAGATGAACATTTTTGAGGAGAATTTCAGAAGATTGAGTATAACCTTTCCATCTCTTGAAATTGGAGATTCTATTGAGACCATTATTGAAGAGAAATCAAAACCATTGATAAAGGGGCACTACAACAACATTATTCTCTTCCAGGAACTTGAACCTGTTATAAAAAGGGAAGCTGAAATTGATTCTCCCTCATCAAAACCATTGAAATTTGTTGTTAAAAATGGAGTTCTACAGTTTGAAAAGAAGAATGCAGGGAATAGAACCATTTACAAATGGACGAAGAGAAATTCTCCCAAAATAATTGTGGAACTCGGTATGGTCCCCGTCACTGATGTAGCACTGAAACTTGTTGTTAGCACTTTCAAAAACTGGAAGGAACTTTCAAGATACGGAGATAGTCTCAATGCAGGAAAGATTGATTCCAGCGAGAAAATAAAGGAGAAGGTTTTGGAACTTACAAAGGATCTGAAAACAGAGGAGGAGAAGATTCTTGCTATTTTCAGATACATATCACAAAAAATCCGCTATATGGGCTCTTCCATGGATGTGGGAGCATTTATTGAACCCCATCCTGCCTCCTACACCTTTGAAAAACAGTATGGAGTTTGTAGAGATAAATCCATCCTCATGATTGCAATGTTAAAAGAAATTGGAGTAAGAAGCTATGATGCTTTAATAAACATGTCTCAAAATATTGAGAAGGAAATTCCCATAATATTTTTAGAGCATGCTATTGTAGCAGTTGTTCTTAAAGATGGGAGAATGGTTTTCATGGATCCTACCCTTGAGCTGAGCTCTTCTTTCGGTGAAACATATGTTGGAGGAAAATATGTTCTCCTTCTTGATAAGAAAGGGAAAGACCTTATTAAAGTCCCTCTTGTTCCAGCTGAAAAAAGTATGGGGCTGATAAAGGTGAAAACAAAGGTTAATTCTGATGGAAGTATTGAGGGAGAGGTAAAAATATCAGGAAAGGGATTTTATGACTTAATTTTAAGAACAGTAGCAAAGCGGGTCCCATCATACCAGTTCTCAATGGTCTGGCAACAGCTTTCCCAATTCCTTTCCCCTGGAACAAAGGTGGAAAATGTTAAAGCCACTGATTTCACAGACCTTTCAAAACCCTATGAGATTGAATTTAATTTCAAAGCAAAAGACTATATTGTTGATGCTGGAAAACTCAAGCTTTTGTCCATTCCTTTATCTTCCTGTTCCTTTGATGTAATACTGAGCAGCATTCTTAGAAGCTTAACAAATTTAGACGAGAGAAGATATTCCATGAATTTTGGTTCTTCTTTTGGAAGTATAATTGAGGAAGAAATTAGTTTTCCTGATGAGTTTTTGATTAAAGCTATACCAGATCCAGTAGAGATTAGAAATGAACCTGTAACTTTGAAGGTAGATACAGCAAAAAAAGAAAATAAGGTGATTTTTAGATGTGATTTCAGAATTGAGAAGGCTAAAATATCTCCTGAAGAATATAAGTGTTTAAGAGAAGTTGTCAAGGCGATAAAGAGATTTCAGCGTTCAATGGTAATTCTTGAGAAAAAATAAAATTCGGAGGTAAAAGTGAAGAAAATTAATCAATTAATTTTACTTGTATTAATAATTTGTTTACCGATTTTTTCTCAGCAAAACATTGAGGACATTATAAAAAATGCACCTTCCAGCGGAAAATATCCCGATGCCACTGGAGCAATCCTTTATTACTTTCAATCATTCAAACTTAGCCCTGAAACAGGACGAACCGAAGAAAACTTAAGAGTTTTGAAAATTTTCAATGTTCAAGGTAGAGAAAAATTCAGCGATTTCAGGATTCCCTTTGACAGGGAAAAGGAAAAGGTAGAACTTAAAATGGGAAGAACCTACAAGTCAGACCTTTCTTATATAGAGGTTGAAAAAGGTGCTATTAATGATGTTACTCCTGTCCATCTTTCTGAAGCAGATATCTATTCCAATCTTGTCCACAGGGTTGTCTCATTTCCTGGTGTTGAGCCTTTAAAATCCCTTGTAATTCATTATAAAAAAGAGGGGATAGAGAAAGAAGAGAATATTGATGGGATTGCCTATTTTCAGAGTGATGAGCCTGTTCTAAAAAAAGAATTGAGAATAGAAATCCCCAGAGAAAAAGAGTTAAAATACAAGCTCATAAATTTAAATTTAGATTTGAAAGAGAAAATAGAGGATAATTCAAAGCTTTACACAATAACAGTGACTGATTCAGCTCAGATAAAACCTGAGGAGTTCATGCCTCCTGAAGGAGAGATTTCATCAAGAATTATTTTCAGCACATACAGGGACTGGTCTGAAGCAACATCATTTTTTTCCCGTTCTTTCTACGATGCTATTCAACCTTCCGAGGAATTAAAAAAATTCACCCTTGATCTAATTAAAGAAGTCAGAAGCAAAGAGGAAAAGATAAAGAAAATTTTTTATTTTGTTGCAAATGAGATAAGAAATGTTCAGCTTGATTTTGGAGAGGGAGGGTATGATATTCACAGTGCGGAGAAAGTTCTTCAAAACAGATATGGGGACTGGAAGGACAAATCAGCTCTCCTCGTTTCAATGCTAAAAATTGCAGGAATTGATTCTTTCTCTGTTCTCGCAAATAAAGAAAGGATTCAGATAGTAAAGGATGTTCCTACAATGAAACAGTTTGATTCTGTCCTTGTTGCGATACCCGATGGAGAAGATTATATTTTCCTGAGTCCCTTTGCGAATGATTCCCATTTTGGATATTTTCAGGAAGGTAAAGATTCCGACGGTCTGATCGTAAAACCTCAAAGTTCAGAATTTGTTAAAATTCGTTGTTTAGCAGAAGCAAAAAGCGTTTCAAAGCATATAATCTCGGGAAAAATAGATAAAAGCGGAAATCTGAATGGGAAAATTTCCGTTGAGTTATCTGGATTTTTTGACAAAATCGCAAGAAAGGAGCTGAAGGATAGGACGAATAAAGAGCTGGAAATATTTTTTAAAGAGTCAATAAACAGACTGTTTGAGGAAGGTAAAAGTTTAAGTTTTAAGCTCAGTAATTTAAAGGACATATTTGAAAAAGCCTCGGTTTCTCAGGAATTTTTTGCTGAAAAATTTGCTCTATTTCAGGGGAATGTAATTCTTTTAAACATCCCTGGGACACCATATCCCTTTGCAGGGCTTCCTGTTGCACCAAGACTCTCAAAGAGGAATTATCTCTTCCAGATTCCCGATAAATCTGAGATTATTGGAGAAATAAAACTCACAATTCCTGAAGGCTTTGAGCCAATTTACCTTCCTGAGGCAATTAACACAAAAAAAGATTTTGGAGAATTTGAGTTTTCAGTTTATTTTGATAAAGAAAAATCTGAAATAATAATAAAGGAAAGGTTTATAATCGCAAAAAGGGAAATATCTGTGAAGGAATACGAAGAATTTAAAAACATAATTGATTCCTTAGGAATTGTAAAAAATAAATTGATACTTCTTGATAAAAAATAGGTTTATTGTTCCTTTGTCCTTACTGGTCTGATTCTTGTTAATGTAATTGAGATTCTCTCCATGCTTTCCTCTTCTTCCTCTCTGTGGAAAAGGATTTTCGAGTTTTTTAAAAAATCAAGATGAGCTTTTACAAAGTATAAACCTTCAAGACATACAAAATTGAGCCATCCATTCTGGGCAGTCTCGTCCATTCCCTCAGTTACTGCTTCCCAGAAGGTTAAATCCCTTCTTGAAGAAGGTTTTGAAGCTCTTGAACTTCTTCTATCAAAATATAGATTTGTCTCACCATGAACTTCAAGGAAATGGATGTGGGGTTGCCATCTCTCAGCCCATCTAACATATCTCTGATACTGATTTTTGTTTATAAAGATTTCTTCCAAAGAGTTAATCTCTTTGTTTATATATTCAAGGAGAACCTTTGATGCCTCGCTGTGAAAAGGATAACCAGGATGCTCGAGATGGGTTATAAAGGCATACCACCCTCTTGGAATCCAGTATTGTCTGAAAAGATAGGGAGTATAACCTGAAAATTGCTGGACCCATTCATGGGATGGATAGCCGTGGAGGTTCAAATAAATATCGGGTTTCCATCTCTCATAAAGAAAATTTCTGAAAAGAGCTTCTGTTATAAGAGTCTCAGGATTTCTAATCTGAGTGCTAACATCAGCTCCGAGGGATGTATATCTTCCCGCATGAAGACAAAAATGAGGCGTGATTTTCTGAAGCTCATAGGCAAGAGCTGCTCCATCAGGATTTTCCATGGGATGGATGACAACATTGATTTTTTTCAAATACTCCTTCCATTTCTCATCCGTGGCAAGGAGCTCAGCAAGTTTTATGAGATAACTTGTTGATGAAACCTCATTTCCATGCTGCCTTCCAGTGAAAAGAATCGTGGGTTTTCTGAGAATAAATTTGTTTCTTGAAGCGACCTCAGAAGGGGACGGAAGGTTAATTTCCATGACTGGAATATCCCTTCCTTCGTAAGATTTCCAAAGTTTATAAGTGTAGATTCCGGGAAGAGTCCCAAGAATTTCTGAAATCCCAGATACTTCTTCAGGACTTGTGACGTGGTCAAATTTTATAAGATTCTTTTTGAACTCATGAGGTATTTTTCCTTCTAAAGGGAAAATTTTAAAGGAATTTGACGATTGAAGAAATTCAAAATGAAAATTTAGAACTATTTCTTCAAGATTGTTGGAGGCACAGAAATCTCTCAAAAACCCTTTTTCTCTAAGCCTTTTTAAAGACTCTATCATATCAAAAGCAACAGCATTTTCTTCTTTTGAGAATTTCAAATAAATTTCAAGGGAGGATACCTCATCCTCTCTGATTTTTGTTCCCCTTCCTTTACACAACTCTAATGACAAAGGTTGAAGAATTACCTCCTCTTCCCTGTCAATCCCTTTAAGATCTTTCCATTTAAAGTGAACTTTGGGCTTTGGAGCTGGATAGTCGGTGAGAAGAATCTTTGCCTTTGCAGGTTTTCCAGGCGCTGAAGGATAAATCACTGGAAAAATTTTTCCAGAAGCATTAAATCTTTTCTGAATTTCTTTTTCATCAAGAATTAGTTTTTCTTTGTAAAGTGTGGCTTCAAGAAAATCAAGAGTGCCAAAATATATCTCATCGTGAATTGATTCAAGGGAAGTGATCATCTCCTCGTCAATTCCCAGTCTATAATCTGGCTCAGATGCAAAGAGTTCCACCTTCAATGTGTGAAAGAAGGGTTGTTTTTCAATGGTTGGTTTATTGCCTGCTTTCTTCATTATATGCTCGTGCAATTTTTCAAGAATTTCTCTTTGATAAAATTCCCAAAACTGTTGAAGGTCACTTTTTATAATTTTTCTGAAAATCTCCTTCCCATCCTCTTCAATTAAAAGACCTCCCTGGGTTATGGTCACTTCACCCCATGATGGGAATTTATCAAGATAATGTCTTTTTGCAATAAAGGGAGAGAAGGAGTCTTTGAAGATAATTCCCTCATTTTCATAGACTGTAATTCTATAAACAGGCTCTTCCATCTCCTCCCTTTCAAAATTTATTGAGTTCATAGGCAAATTCAACTCCCTTGATATTATTTCATCAACAGGATAAAGCTCAGAAAGCCATCTTGTTGGTTCTTCTTGAAATTTTGCAGGAGCAATTTGCACTTTCTTATAAGGAAATGTTATTTGAATAGATTTAACATCTTTCCCTTTGAGCTTTGGAATCACATCATCCACAATCCATGAAAATCCCTGCTTGTAAGAGCAAAGGACATTAAGGGAAATATCATCTTTTTTAAACCTCCTGTTTTCAAGCTCTTTGAGGATTTTCTCTTTAATTGACTCTCTAATTTCTGGAGGCTCCGATAACCTGATGTCAATTTTAATTTTTTTACCAGGATTTAACTTTTCAAGAGCTTCCTCTTTCCAAACCTTCCAGAACTCATCCACTTCATAGGAAATCTCCTTTTCAATCTCAAAAACTTTTTTCCCTTCCTTCCTTGAAACAAAATCTATTTTGACATCCTTCCCTTTAAAAAGTTCGTCAAATAATTTCTCAGGCTGAGAGACCATTCCATCTACAAAGATATCAATTTTCAAAGACTCTATATTCTTTAGAGGATTTTTTTGAACGAAATCCCTTAAATGCTTTCCTACAAGAGACAATTGACCTTCAATGTTCTTTAATTTGAAGAAAGAGTTTATATCATCTTCAATTTTGAAAATTTCTACTCCATCTTTACCCTTCCGCCAGAGAAATGGGAGATTTTTGACAAAATAGAGGGAAGCATTTTTTATATTCCCTGTAAAAACAATGGCAGTGAAATCATTAAAAGCCTTTGGAACAATTGCTATATATCCTTCATTTTTCTTTAGTTCTGGCATTCTGAGCTTTCCACTTTTTAAAAGATACTTGGTAAGTCTGTTCTTCTCACCAATTATGACAGGATTAAAATCTATCTCATCAAAATTTTTTATTTCTTCATCAATAATTGTAATCGGCATGGTAATTCCGATTGATTCGAGCCCGAGTCTGAAGGCAATCTCTGCTGCTGATGGAGAAAAATCTTCCTCAGAAAGGACAATTCTTGAATCTAATTTCTCAACCCCCTTTTCCTCCTCTTTTATCAACCCTTCTTTTGTAAAGAGATTTGAAAAGCTCATCTCTTTTGCCTTTGGCTTAGGTTTCTGCTTTACCAGTTCTGGAGAGAGCCTTCTTGAAAGCATTCTTTCTGGAAACCCAATTCTTTCGAGGATAATTTTTTTATTCTGGTTTAAAAATGATAAATTCAACTCCAATCTTGAAATTCCTGGATAGACTAGAGTTTTTGTTCCCTCACCCCATTTCTGACTTTCCTTCAAACTATTTAGAGAATCGATCCCCTTCTCAAAATTTTCTTTATTTTTAAAATAAATTTCAATGTCTAAAAGCTTCACCTCTCCTGTGTCAGCTTCGTAGAATTCAAGTTCTTTGCCAGTTTTCTCCATTTTTCGAATTGCATCTTTATTTTCGTAAACTGCTTTTCTGAACAAGATTTTTTCGGGCTCAATCCCAATTTCTTTGAAATATTTTTCAATATCATTTTTTATACTTTCAAAAGTTGTTCCTGTTTTTCTACCGTAAATCTCCCATAAATAGGGAAAACGGGAGAAAAAATTCTTAACTGCATAGAGAATTGATTCATCATTCGAACCTCTTATTGATAGAATATCTCCATCTTTACTTTCTATAAATTCCAGAACACCTGAGTTTTCAGGACAATCATAGGATTTTCCAATTTTTTCAAGAAATTTTCTGTGAATTTTCGAATCACCAAGAAAGATTAAATTGCAAAAATAAAATTTCTTTCCGAGCTCACTTTCAGTAAAAAGAATTGGAGGGGTTATTCCTTCAGATTCAAAGGATATTCTGAAGGCAATTTCAGAGGCAGAGCGAACAATTTCTACAGAGGGATTATCAGAAATAACTATTTTGCAATCAATAAAATCAACAAAGCCGTCCTGATTTTTGTCCTGAAGGAGCCACCCCTTCTCCAGGACTGAAGATAGGTCATAGCAGAAAATCAAATTTTTCAGGATAAAAATTGAAGCAAGATATGTAAAGACCTTTAACGATCTCATTTTTACCTCCAGATAGAATTTTACTAAGAGAATGGGAAAAATGGAATTGCCTTATTTTTGCCTTCTACAATAAATCTGATTTTATCTGCATTTGACCTTCTTTTCTGTCCCTTCTTTTTCTGATTCTTCAATGGAAATGGTTATCTTATATTCCCTTAATCCCGAAAAACAAAAGGAGAAGCGTTAATATAATTAGTGCAATTGCAGTAGTATAAGAAATCAAATTCTGGGAGAAATTATTCTTATACTCACCCATTATTTTTTTGTCGTTAATCAGAATTAGCATAAAAATAAGTATTAGAGGAAGGAGAATACCATTCGTCGTCTGGGATATAACCATAACCTTAATCAAATTTAAACGTGGGATAAGAACAATTCCAGAGCCTATGATAATAACTCCTGCCAAAATTGAGAAAAACAAGGGAGCATCCTTGAATTTTTTGTCAAGTCCTGATTCCCAGCCAAATGCTTCGCATATTGCATAGGATGTTGAGAGGGGAACAATTGCAGAAGCAAGAATTGATGCATTTATCAAGCCAAGAGCAAAAAGGAGGGAGCAGTATTTTCCAGCAAGAGGAGCTAAAGCGAGTGCCGCCTCTTCTGCTGAATTTATTTTTATCCCATTTTTGAAAAGAGTTACAGAGGTAGCAACGATTATGAAGAATGCAATAAAATCTGTGAAAAAAGAGCCAATGTAGACTTCTGTTGAGGAGTATTTTAGATACGAAAGTTTAACACGCTTGTCAACAATGGAGCCTTGAAGGTAGAATTGCATCCATGGTGTTATGGTTGTGCCTATCATCGCAATCATTATAACTATATATTCAGTTGATGCTTTAAAACTTGGAATAAAACCGCTCCAAATCTCTTTCCATTCAGGTTTTGCAAGAAACCCTGAAACAACATAGGAAATATAGAAAAGGGCAGAAAAAAGGAAAATTTTTTCAATTTTGCTGTATTTTCCTATTGTAATGATACGAAATATGAAAAAAGCAGATATTGGAACAGCTATATATCTTGGAATTCCAAAAAGTTCAAATCCTGCAGCAACTCCGGAAAAGTTCGAGATTGTTACAAAAATATTGGCAATCAAAAGGAAAAAGAGAGCAATAAGGGTTAGTTTTACGCCAAATTTTTCTCTAATCAAGCCTCCAAGCCCCTGCCCGGTTACTATTCCCATTCTTGATGACATTTCCTGAACAATCGCAAGGCTTATTGTTATCAGGAACAATGCCCAGAGAAGCCCATATCCTTCCTGGGCACCCGCTGTAGCATAAGTTGCAATTCCTCCTGCATCGTTGTCAGCAGTAGAGGTTATAAAAGCGGGTCCCATAACAGAGAAGAAAATAAAAACTTTTTTCAACCATCTTTTAACATCGAACTCCATTAAAACTTCTTCCTTTTTTTAATAGAAGGAAGCATAAACTCGAGGACATCGTCAACTGTTATTATTCCTATTAATTTCTTCTCTTCATCAACAACAGGGAGACTCAGGAGATTGTACTTAGCCATTGTCTTTGCAACTTCCATTCCCTCGGATTCAGGAGTTACACTCTTGACTTTTTGGTTCATAATGGAGGAGAGGGGGGACTCAGGGGGATTAATAAATAAATCCCTTATTGAAACGAATCCCATCAGATAGTCATTTTCATCAGTTATATAAATCGTGTTTATATTCTCCACATCCGGAGCTGTCAATCTAAGAAAGGATAAAGTTTCGTCTACTGTCATATACGGTCTTAGAGCAATAAAATCTGTCGTCATGAGTCCTCCTGCAGTATCGTCCTCATGCTGGAGTAGCTCTCTAACCTCCTCTACCACTTCTTTTTCCATCTCTCCCAAAAGTTCCTCTGCCTTTTCTTCTGATAAATCACCGAGAAGATCAGCAGCCTCATCAGGTGGCATAGCTTTAAGAATATCTACAGCTTTATCTTTTTCCAGTCTTTCCATTATCTCAACCTGACGCTTATCATCTAATTCTGGCAAAGTCTCTGCTATTTTTTCCACGCCAATTGACTTTATAAGAGATTCTTGTTCATCAGGAGGAAGTTTTGCGAGAATATTTGCAAGGTCGTAAGGATGTTGCTGAGAAAGAACATCTTTTGGAATAGATAAAACAAGTTTTGTCACCTTTGGTTCAAGGGGCTGGATAAACCCCCAGCTGATAAGGTCATATGGTAACCCTCTTACCAGAGCTTTCCAAAATTTTCCTCCTTTTCCCTTCAATCCTAATCTTCTCAAAAGCCCCCTGAATCCAACATCAACAGCAATTATACAGAGTTTTTCTCCTACTTCCCTGATTTTTAAATCATTGACCCGCAAAAGTTTTGCACCATTTATGTCTACTATCTGTTTATCCATTATGTCCTTTACAACGAAGATATCTTCCTCTCCTGGTTCTTTAACTTTTAAATCTTCTGCATTTGATTTGCAAAGAGTAAATTCCCGGTTAAAGAATTCTATCTCATTCCATGGAAGGAGGAATAATTTTCCGCCTTTTTTAATGACAAAATTGTCAATTAAAGGGAAAATGTCCCCCCTTACCGCAGTAAAGTCTTTTATAAATCCGATAGTCTCCCCTATTCTGTCGACAACTTTTTTACCCATCAGCTCGCTTACAAAAATTTCGCCTTCAAATTTCATATCAAATTCTCAAGACTTACTTTTAATAAAACATTTTAAACTTACTGGATAGAATGGTCAAGAGGGGTATTAAGTTTGATTTTTTCTCTTATGGATTAAATAGACAGGGGAAGAAGTAATTGTCAAAGGATTGGTAATATTGATTCTCTCTCCATCTCTTGAAATTGCCTCTTCAAGCTCAAAATCTATGGTTAATTTTTTCGCTCCCATTAAATTCCATGCAACTGTTATTAATTCCTCCCTTGAGTTTTCCAGAGTAAATGAGTAGAAGGATTTTTCCTTTTTCTTTTTTATAAAACGAAAGGATCCGAGAACTTTAGTCATTGTTTTGAAAGAATTCCAGGCAGTCCTTCTTATCCATTTTCCATTAATATCATCTATAATTCCATAGCCATGGGCTACTAACTGCCACCAGTAAACTCTTTCAGCACCTGAGGATAGGGATAAGATGTAATATCTTACAAGATAATCAGCATAAGTTTCCTCATCAACGCTCTCCTTCAAAGATGTGGGAACATATTCGCTTTTTGCCATGAGAGGCCAGTTTGTTTCAGTAATCCAGAATGGGGTCTCTACTCCGTAGACAGAATTAATTATAGCTCTCATAAGGAGAGTTTTGTGATACAAATCAAATCCTATATGCTTATTTTCAGGTGCTCCCTGCCTGTCAACATATAAAAGAGCATTTACAACATCGAATTTCGGCTTCCTTCTCGGATGATTCAGAACCCCCATAGTGCATATATATTCAAAATCTATCACAGAGGGACCAAAAAATTTAATACCTGGATAATCCTTTCTAACTTTTTCTGCTTCTACAACTAAGTCAAGATAATGGAGAAAGGAGCGGACACCCCATTTATATCTGTTCCATGCGTGTCCGATACCGAAATAATTTGAAACTCCATATAATTCTTTCAAAATTTTCTCAACTCCATTTCTCCAGTAATTCAGGTCAGCTGTTGAATTGTAGTCCTGAAGAATAGACACAACCGGCTCCACACTGGAATTTTTCAATTCAAGAAGAAAGTCCCTGCATAAACTTAAATTTTCAAGGTCCCATACTGGAATTCTTAAAACTACTGAATTTGCTCCCATCTCTCTAATCTCATCTATGAGTCTATCGAATCGAGAGTGGTCATTATCTGTCCCAATACAGAATCCCTTTTCTACTCTTTCTGGGAGATAATTTTTCAGTAAAAAGGAATATTCAGGAATCAATTTTGGCAATAACTTAATGCTATACCACAGCATTTTCAAATGGTCTCTACCAAATTTTAAGTATTCAATGTTCCTCTGCCATTTTGAATATGGAATGTTAGGTTGTTGGGTAAGGGGATTCCAGTGGAATTTTATCTTATTATCCTTAGAGTAATTAATTACTTCATTGTTGTTTCTTGAGTTCATTTTTCTCAATCTCCCAGAGAGCTTTTGGATATGTAATCAAATAAAGGAAAAGCATTTTTACCTCTGAATCGCCAAAATTGAACTCGAAAAGACCTGCGATAAAGAAAGATATTATTACCCCAGTTCCAGCAAGACCTGAAAGTTTTGTAAATTCATTCTTGGAAAATCTCCAGACTCTGTAATTGTCAAGAAAAGAAGAAATAACAAAAAGAAGCCAGACAAATAGAGCTAAAATGCCAAGTTCACTCCCTATCTGAAAGATATTGCTGTGAAGATGAGGAATTTCTCTTACAGCTTCTGGAGGTTTAAATTTCCTGTATGCAATCTTTGCAGTATCAAGACCGGTTCCAAAAATAGGATATTTTGAAATTATCCTTAGAAATGCTTTTGCCATATAAATTCTTTCCTTCACGGTCTCGTCCTGAGGGTCAAAGATGCTGATAAACCTTTTTTTGACAGTGTCCGGAGAAAGAAAAGCGATTATAATAGTGAGGATAAAAAAGAAAATAAGAAGTTTTGGTCTGTAAAGGATGGTTATAAAGATTATACCGAAGATAACTCCAATCCATGCGCTCCTTGTCATAGTGAGAACAAGAGAAAAAAGGGAGACGAAGAAGAGGAAAACCCATATAAACTTTTTCTTCCCTCTTTCGAAGAAAACCATTGAAAGGGAAAGAATAGAGAAAAGCATTAGAATCCCTGACTGTGTCATGTAGTGACTCAAGAATCCGCTTGCTCTCTCCCTTCCGGTTATTATTCCTGAATATTCAAGAACAGATAGAATGAATGAGAGAAAAATAGCAAAAGAAAGGGCATAATTGAAAATTTTAAAGTCATCCCTTTTATGTGTTAGATTAAAAGTAACCGGGACAATTAGAAATAAGAGTATCTCCTTCAAATCGCCCACACTTGTTTTAAAATCAATTGAGAAAAATATTGAAATTATTTCAAAAATTGCAAAGATTATGAGAAGAATGAAGGTCTTATGAATTTTTACTCTTTTTTTTCTTATAAAAGATAGATAAATAAAGCAAAGGATTGAAAGAGAAAGGAAAATGTGGGAGAAAGAGACTGAAACAGGAATGAAGAATAAAAAGAGTAAAAATGAAAAAACGAGAAAAAGCTCAGAAAATTTGCTCTCTTTAAAATTCATTTTAAAATCTTTTCAATTTCTCCAAAAACGATTTCCGGCTTTATTTTATTTATACAGCGAAAGTTATAATCACATTTTTTCTGATTACAGGGTCTACAATTGGTCGAACCCTCAATAATTATTGCATTCTTTTTCCAGGGACCAAAAACAGAAGGAATTGTTGGACCGAAAATAGCGATTAAAGGAGTTTCTGTTGTTGAGGCTATGTGCATTGGTCCACTGTCCGGTCCAACAAATAAAAGACTTCTCTTTATAAGTTCCCTTACCTCTCTCAGGTTGAGATTTCCAATAAAGGAGACCACATTTGGAAATTTTAAATGGTCTTCATATATCAAATCTTTCTCTGAGCCAATAAGAGCAATTTTTAAGTCATTTTTTCTGCAGGAGATCATTTCTATAAGAATTTTCCAGTTCTCAATACCCCACTCCCGGTATTGATTTCCAGCAGAGACATGCATCACAACGAAATTTTTGTTTTCAAGCCCTTTTTCTTCAAGAGAATCATTGAATTTCTTTCTTTCCCAATCTTCCATTTCTGGCATAAAAAGAGGAGGGATCTCCTCACTTTCAATTCCCAAGCCTCTCAGAAGATTGAACTGATTAATAACGCTGTGAATATAACCTTCTTTAACTCCTCTTTCAATTCTTAGATGATAGAAAACTCTTCTTGGAGAATAATTATATCCAACCCTGAATTTTGCTCCAGAGAATAAAGTTAAAAAGGATGCCCTCGGACCTCCGTGAAAATCTATTGCAATATCGAATTTCTCTTTTCTTATTTTTTTAATGATGTTTAAAAGTTCTCTAAGGGAAGCATCCCTTTTTACAATCATTAATTCATTAATATCAGGATTCCCCTTCAGAAGCTCATCCTGAGGAGGTTCGACAAGATAGTAAATTTCTGCATCTGGAAGGGCATTTCTCAAAATTCTCAAAGATGGGGTGGTCATTAAAACATCTCCAATAAGCCGTAGTCTTACAATAAGAATTTTTTTTGCCTCTTTTAATTTTAAAGGTAAATTAGAAGAACTACAATCTTTCATATTTTCAGAGCCTCGCAGTGGAAAAGAGGGCAAAACTACTCGGACTCCTTCTTTTCCTCTTTAAAATATGCCTCTTCAACCAACATGACAGGTATTCCATCTCTTATGGGATAAATTCTGCCACATTTCACACATTCCAGTCCCGACCCATCTTTCACAAGTTTTACACTTTCTTTACACAAAGGACAAGCAAGAATTTCAAGAAGTTCAGGGTCAATACTCATAATTCCTCCTGAAATTTTAATTATAACTAAAACTTGGAAAGTTTAAAATGAAAGGAGAGGGACGGGCAAGAAATGAAAAACGGGTTACAAATTCTGTAATAGAGATTAGGACATGGATATAAGCAATGCTTAGGAAAATTTTAAAAGTTCGTTAGTTTGTGAGTTCAATAAACTCCAAATGATTAAAAGCTGGGCGTATCTTAAATATTTTTGACATTTCCTTTCCTTAAAAAATTTTCTATGGTATTATACTTTATCTAAAATTTTGAATCGCGGAGGTTGGAATGCTTTCGCAAACTGAAATTGCTTTATTTATATTTTTTCTAACAATAGCTTTATATGCTTTTTTTGAGCCATTTCTTTTAAGACTTAAACTTCTCTTAAAAGGGAAAAAAATTGAAAGGTTCGATAGAATAGGGGAAAGGCTCGCGGGAGGAATATTTAGAGTTTTTTCCCAGAAATGTTCCCTTGAGGAAAGGCTTTTTACAGGAATTATGCACACAGTGGTATTCTGGGGATTCGTACTTTTCCTTTTAGTAACAACTAATCATTTAATAGAAGGATTTGTAAAGGGATTTTTCATATTTGGTGATACAAAAATTGGATGGATATTCACTTTTGTAACAGATATGCTTGCCTTCTGGATTATTTTGAGCTGTATCTACTTCTTTTTTCGAAGATTTGTTTTCAGGGCATCAGGTCTCACAGTTCCATCCCCAGAATCAGCAACTGTTCTCGGATTCCTTGTTACAGCAATGATAACTTTCATAATTTATGAGGCATTGAAAATTTCTGCTGGAGAGCCCGTAATGGGTGCTTTCCTTGGCGGAATAATATCCCCTTTATTTGAACCGAAAGAGGTCCTCATCCATCTCTTCTGGTGGGCTCACATTTTGACAATAATGGGGTTTGGAATTTACATTCCAAGATCAAAACACATGCACCTTCTTGCAGGCCCAATAAATCTATTTTTCAGAAATCTTGAACCTTTTGGTGCTTTAAAACCCATTGACCTCGAAAATTCAGAAAGATTCGGTATTTCAACCATAGAAGACTTCTCATGGAAAGACCTCCTTGATTCCTTTGCCTGTGCGGAGTGTGGAAGATGCGACGATTTCTGTCCCGCTCTAAATTCGGGCAAACCTTTATCTCCAAAGGAGATAATAATAAAAGTAAAAAAGGAATTCTTAGAACAGGCTGAAGGACTTTTAAAAGATAAAAAGGAGAAAATAAAACCTTTGATGGGAAAAGCTTATTTCGAAGATGAGATATGGACATGCACAACCTGTGGTGCCTGCGAAGTAACATGTCCCATGAGAAATGAGCATATCCCAAAAATAGTAGGACTGAGGCAGAGTGAGGTTCTAATGGAAGGGAGATTTCCCTCAGAGCTGACCCAGGCATTCAAAAATGTTGAGACGAATTACAATCCCTGGGGAATAGGGTTCCAGAGTAGAGGAGAATGGATAAAGGAGATGGGAGTTCCTAGTGCTTCAGAAAAGGAGACAGAGTATCTTCTTTTTGTAGGATGCGCTGGGTCTTTTGAGGAGAATGGACAGAAAATTATCTCTTCTTTAATCAATTTACTTAAAAAAGCAAATGTTGATTTTTCAATCCTTGGAATAGAGGAAAAATGTTGTGGAGACCCTGTTAGAAGAGCTGGTAATGAATATTTATTTCAATCCCTTGCCCTTGAGAATATTGAAACCTTTAAGAAATACAATGTTAAAAAAATAATAACTATTTGCCCCCATGGATATCACACATTTAAAAATGAATATCCCACTCTTGGATTTAAAGGAGAGGTATATCATCATGTTGAATTTATAGAAAAACTTATTAAAGAAGGAAAATTATTTCTTGGCTCCCAGTTTGACTCAGGTGCTTTCCATGACCCCTGTTATCTCGGAAGGCACAATGATATTTATGATGAACCGAGAAAATTGCTTTCAATTTCAGGAGTTAAAGTTAGGGAGCTAAAGCATAGTAAAGCCCATTCTCTCTGCTGTGGGGCGGGAGGAGGGCTTTTCTGGACAGAAGAGAAAATAGGAAAAAGAATCAATCATATGAGGGGAGATGAGGTAATATCCTCAAAGGAAGAAGTAGTTTTCACAGCTTGTCCATTTTGCAAAATTATGCTCTCCGACGCTCTTAAAGATAAGGGTAGGGAAGATGTGAAAGTTATTGATATAGTGGAGACATTATTCTGAAAAATGCTTTGGAGAAAATAAAAAAAGATAGATACTATAGCTTTTTTACAAAAAATAATTTAAAATAGACTAAAATTTATTTAGGAGGTCAATATGCAAAAAGGTTCAATTTTTTGTCCTATTTTCTTAATTTTTATTTTTATTCTATGCTTCATTTCTCAATTACCAGCAGAAGAAAAAGAAGTTGTAAAGCTTCCTCCTCCACAGACCGATGGAGGGAAGCCCCTTATGCAATGTCTTAAAGCAAGACAGAGTAGCAGAGAATTCAGCCTTGAAAAAATCCCTCTCCAGACTCTATCCAATCTTCTCTGGGCAGGATATGGAATCAATCGTCCAGAATCAGGAAAAAGAACTGCTCCTTCAGCAGTAAACTGGCAGAATATCGATATTCATGTAGCAACTGTAGATGGGTTTTTCCTCTATGATGCTAAGGAACATGCTCTTGTCCAGATTTCAAAGGAAGACATTAGAGCCCTTACAGGAACCCAGGATTTTGTAAAAACAGCACCAGTGAATCTTGTTTATGTTGCAGATTTTTCAAAAATTCCAAGGGGAACATATGAAGATAAAAGATTTTACTCATCAGCTCATGCAGGTTTTATCTCCCAGAATGTATATCTTTTCTGTGCCTCAGAAGGTCTTGCAACAGTAGTGAGGGCATCTATAAATAGAGAGGAACTCTCAAAGAAGATGAATCTTAGACCTGATCAGCATATAATTTTTGCCCAGACAGTAGGATATCCGAAAAAGTAAATTTTTATTTTTTCCTGAAAAGCCAGACAGACATTTTGTTTGAGCCTCTATTAGCCCATAAAAAATAAGGAATTAGCGTGATTTTTTGTTCTTTAATTTCATTCCCTTTTTCATCCATTAAAGCTCCCTTACCTTCAATAACCGAAACACCACCCAAAAGGTCTTTTTTAAAGTAACACCTCAGCTCTGAACTATCAGGGAGTTCCAATCTGATTGCATTTCCGCCATTATCCACACCCTCAGCACAGAATACGATCGGTCCACGCTCAACAGCTACTTTTCCCCTGTCCTCGACAACATTGTCATAGGCTAAAACTCTTCTAACTGGCATTGGAAAATAAATGTCTAAAATATCCCCTCTCTTCCATTGTCTCTTAATCTTTAAAAACCCCTTTTCTAAATCAAGAGAAATGTTTCTTCCGTTTAGTTTTGCCGAGACATTTCCTTTTTTCTGATCAAAATATCTGTAAAGGTCACCGGGGATTGGATTTCCAAGAACCCATCCAGGGATTCTAACACAAAGGGTAAATTTCATTTTTTCTGAGGGATTTACTCCAATTTTAACAGAGCCCTCCCATGGATAATTTGTTCCCTGATAAATTTCAATTTTGCGATTTTCAAATTCAAAATCAGCCCTTGAGCTTACAAAAAGATTTATGAATATTTCATTATCAGAAAAAGCATAGATGAACTGGGGAAACTGCGCGAGGAATCTTGCTACATTGGCAGGACAGCAGGCAACCTGAAACCAGCTACTTCTTTCATAATCTCCCTTTGAAGCCAGCGGGTTCTGGTAGAAAAATCTATCTCCTGAAAGGGAAACTCCTGAAAGGAGCCCGTTGTAAATTATTCTTTCAAAGACATCTATATATTTTCCATCCCCTTCAAGCTGGAGAAGCTTGTAATTCCAGAGAGCATTTCCCACAGAAGCGCAGGTTTCAGCGTAGGCATCTTCATTTGGAAGTTCATAATTTGCTCCAAAAGCTTCATATTCTCCTTTGGAGCCAATTCCACCTGTTAGATAAATCTTTTTACCGACAACATTTTCCCATAATCTCTTACTTGTTTTTGCATATTCCATCCATCCGCCAAGAACACCAACATCAATCATACCACTATACATATAAGTTGCCCTGACTGCATGACCGACAGCCTCATCTTGCTCTAAAACCGGCTTATGATTCTGACAGTATTCTCTTAAATTGTAAATTCTAAAGGGAGAGACCTCAGGATAAATCTCTCCCCCATGGTAGTGACCTCTTTCATCAAGGAAAAATTTGGCAAGTTTCAAATAATCTTCGTTTCCTGTAACTCTGTAGAGTTTTGCAAGACCAATTTCAATTTCCTGATGCCCTGGAAAGCCCCTTAATTTATCAGGTCCGAATGTGTTCAAAAGGAGATTTGCGCTCTTGAGGGCAATGTTCAACAGGGTTTTTTCACTGGTTGCTTGAAAGTGAGCCAATGCTGCTTCGTAAAGATGACCGAGATTGTATAGTTCATGACTTACAAGAAGATTTGACCATCTTTCTTTTCCAGAGCCATCCGCAGGATTTTGCGGGTCTATCGTTCGTGCTGTAAATAAATATCCATCAGGTTCCTGGGCTTTTCCGATTATCTCTATTAACTCGTCTATTTGTCTTTTCAATTCAGGATCGGGGGAAGCTTTCAGAGAATAGCATGCAGATTCAATTGCCTTGAAAACATCTGAATCATTGTATCTTTTACCTGTGTGCTTTCCCTTTTTAAGTCCACCTGCAATTCTAAAATTGTCAACCCTCCCTGTTTCCTCATTCATCCGGAAAAGGTATGGAATTGTAACCTTTCTGTTAGTTTCAAGTTTTGGCCTCCAGAATCCGTCTTCAATTTTGACATTCCAGAAATTAACAGGGCGAATTGGATAGTCATATTTCAATTTAACTTCCCCGTCAAAATCATAAGTTATAAAAAATAAAGATAACAACAAAAATCTTTTTTTCATACAAACCTCCGTATTGAAAATTTATATAAAAAAGAGACAATTTTCAATTTAAGAGGAGAATTTTTTAAGACTCAATTCCTCACTATTTTTCTAAAATAGCTAAAATTAAGTGTATCTAAAAAATAAAATCTTCTTTTTATGCTGGTTTGTTGAATATTTCAGGATTGCTTTTTTCAATCCCTAATTTTGCATTTTTCAGTCTCATCTGTAAATCATATCCATACTGGTCAAATTTGTTTCTATGAGTTTTTTCTTCCATCGTCCTTAGTCCAACTCTGTTCCATGCATATCTGTACTTCATAATCTGATTCCCTGACTTACTATATACCATATCCAGAACTCGTTTTCCAGAATCAAGCTGTGAAAGCATTGAGATGCCATTCCCATAGTTTCTTCCAACATGTGCTAATCCCTGATAGGCAAAAGTGATCAGAGGATTTCCATTCTCCTTTATCGCAGAGAGCCTGTTCAATATGTCAAACTCTCTTTCAATGATTCTCTGATTTGGATATTTGATGGATCTAAGATTGCCTATCGTGTCATAGGAGTATTGGATGAGCTTGCCGTTTTGATTCTCTGAAAGAACTCTATTCAATTCATCATAGGTAAGAGCAACTATAGAATCATCATCTTGAGATTGAATGATTCTTCCAAAGAATTATAGGCGAAGCTTTCAAATGTCGTTCCTTCTACTCCTTGCGACTTTTCAATATCCCTTCTTATTAATTTGTTCAGCAAATCAAACTGATTCTTTATCAATGTCCCATTCGGGTCTTTGATTTGAGTGGGATTGGATGCTTCATCGTAAGCAATCTCGTAGCTCTTTTCATCTGGATAAGCTGTCCTGACAAGTCTTCCCAATGAGTCATATTCATATCTTGTGATATTTCCATTGGTGTCCTTGATTGAGACTAAATTGTTTGATAGATCATAGCTAAACTCTGTCCTTATAACTCTTCCATCTTCAAGAAATCTCTTCTCTTTTATCTTAAATTTTATTTTTTATTATAGCTCTGAAATTTCTTTTCCTTTTAAATGCTCTCTATCTCTTTTAAAACTTTTTCTATCCCTGGATGCTCTGCACTCATTACCAACTCTCCTATATGTTTATGCTCTGGATGTGTAGCTATTTCAGGATGATGAGGAGTATTATCATAACGGAAAATAGTATTCCCATCAGAACTTTGATAGTGATAACGGTAACTCAACCGCAACCAGTCGAAGGATTATTCACTGGATTGGGTTTATCTGAATCAATCAACTCTGTCCTTATTGATTTTTTCTTATCAGAGGCAGCGAGAAAATCTTTGGACTTTAGATAACTCAAAACCTGTGTTAAATCAGCTGAAAGATTCGCTCTTATCCAATCTCCTGAAAGAATCTTCTTTCCTGCCATCTGTCTGTCTTCATCAGGTTTTACTGTTACAAGTATCGGCTCTGAGAGATAAATGTTAAATTTTTCATCCTCTGGGTCATCGGATTGCCTGGTTAAGACTAAATCATCAATATAGGGCGAAACTCGCGAGAAAGGTATTATCGGCTCTCCTTCATTGTTAACTGACCAGACCTCTCCCTTTACAGAAGAACCAGCTCCTCCAGGCAAAAATGCCATCACATAAATTGTGTCAGGAAGCTTTGAAGGATTGTCCTATGAAGATATACCAGATGGACAGATTCCTTCAACATCTTCAAATATTCCATCATTGTCAATATCAGAAACAATCCTGACTTCAGGACTCCCGAGCTTCAAAGCTTCCATCCTCACTGGCTATTATTACTGCGGAATGCTCTTTCTTCTTTGTTAGATTATAAATTCTGTCCTCCTGAAATTGTTGCTCCTGGTTTACCTTTCACTGTAATGGAGTCTCCATCGTGAAGTCCATCTCCATTGGAATCTGTGCTAGCAATGTTTATACCTCTTGATGAAATAGTTGATGTTGTAATCTCTACAGACAGAAAGTTTACTCCAATTGTCCTTATTAACGAGGGAGCTTCCCTATCGTTTGTAAGGTTCTCCCTGAATTCATAAATTTGCGAGGGCATTGTGGGTCCCGCTGTTTTCCCTTCAAAGAGGGTTTCTCCTGTTGTTAAATCCTTTACTTTAAGAGTTATTTCTTTGTTCAGGGGAACGGACATGGATTTTTTGAACACTTGAGTAATCAGAGAGATAGGCAAACTCCCATGCAAAGTATGCAAGTCCTAACTGGGCAACAGAGAATGAGAGAAAGCCAAGGGGTGTGGTTGTGAAAAGAAAGGTATAGGTTCCTGCGGAAAGGAGACCAGGAAATGGAGGAGAATTGACTTCTATTCTTCCATCTTTTAAAGATGCGGACTCAACAATCATGAGTTTTCTTTGACCGAAGGTGAAGAGCTCTTTTGCAACGAAAATTTGATCGTTCTGACCTCCGATGTTGGAGGGAATTGAGAGTTTGAAGGGTTTTGCAGGAGTCATGCCACTGAAATCCACATTGACTGACTTGAGTCTCTGGTAGCCTTCTGGAACGGGAGCAAGAAGATTTCCGTTTTTCTCCTCTTCTATTCTAACCTGAACAGCTCCAGAGAATGTCCCTTCTTCAATCTTTATTCCTATTCCTTCTAAGTTTATGAACTCTGAAGCCTTTGAACCAACCACTATGGATTTTCCATCCTCATCAGTCACACGCCCTGAGATCGAGCCATAAATTGTTGAGAAGAGAGGATTAAGGGAAGAAAATAAAAGAAAAACAAACCCAATTGTCAATAAAAGAATTCACCTTCTCATTTGCTATTCCTATCAATGGATTTTAAAAAATCTATATTAAAATCAATCATTGTTTCCCTCTTTATTCTCAAATCTTTCAAAAAGACACTGATGGTGAAGTTTCCGTATTTAAGAAACATCTTACACTCCCACTCTTCTGCTTCCATTTTCCCCATGAAATTATATTATTTAAGCTTGATTTCAATATCAAGTGTTTGTATTTTCAAAAAACTTTTTTAGAGTCGTTGAGTATTTTTAAATCAATTTATATGAGCCAGCTTATTTCGAACCTGCAAGAATTTGTTTCTCCTCTTTATAGAGATAAATTAAAGTGATAGAATTTTTTATTGTAAATATGAGCTTGGAAATCTTTCAGATAATTTTTCTATCTCTTTTTGTCTCTTTATCTGCAACCTTCTTTGCTATTGTTTCAGGGATTCCTCTTGGAACCTTTATTGCCCTGAAAGATTTTCCCGGGAAAAAATTATTAGTTGTTTTATTTCACACCCTGATGGGCTCTCCTCCAGTTGTGGTTGGGTTATTTCTCATGATTCTTTTATGGAGAAATGGACCCCTTGGAATCCTTCATCTTCTTTACACTCCCTATGCAATAGTTATTGCTCAGGCGATTCTTTCATTTCCAATAATTGTAGGTTTTACAATAAGTTCAATACAGAGCCTTGACCCCTTGATAATTTCACAGCTAAGAACTCTTGGATTCTCTCCTCTACAATCCCTTCTTCTGGTATGGAAGGAAGCTAAAATTCCAATTTTTTCAGCTATTATGGCAGGATTTGGTGCAGCAATATCTGAAGTTGGCGCCTCCTTAATGGTTGGAGGAAATATTGCGAGAAAAACAAGAATAATGACAACTGCCATTGTTCTTGAGAGCAGTAGAGGAAATTTTGAAAAGGCAATTTTCTTGGCAGTAGCTCTTTTTGTGATTGCGTTTTTTGTAAACTTCCTATTGACAATTATCCAGCAGAAGAGGTAGAAAATGAGGGAAATTATAAAGTTAGAAGGGGTTAAATTTTACCGAGATAATTTCGAACTGAGCATAAATGAGTTCTCAATTAGAGAAGGAGAAATATTTTGCCTTCTTGGTGAAAATGGCTCAGGAAAGACAACTTTCCTCTCCATAATTGCCTTTCTTCTAAAACCAAGCTCAGGTGCTATCTTCTTGATGGAGGAAAAATCAAAGAGTTTGAAAGAGGAAAGAAATTTTATCACAATGGTTTTTCAGAGACCTGTTCTTTTCAAAGGCTCAGTCTTTGAAAATCTTACCTTTCCTTTAAAATGGAAGAGAAGAAGACCTGATGGGAGAAGGCTTGAATTTTTAATGGATAAATTCGGAATAAGCAGAATAAAAGATAAAAAAGGAGAGGAAATCTCAGGAGGGGAGGCCCAGAGAGTATGCCTTGTCAGAGCTCTTCTCCTCAATCCGAAAATTCTTGTTCTGGATGAACCTTTTTCCTCTATTGACCCGATTTCTTCTCATGAAATTATTTCTGAAGTCATAAAAATTGCTAAAGAGGAAGGAATGACGGTTATTTTTTCAACCCACAATCCTGAAGAAGCTGTCCATGCAGAAAGAGTAGGAATAATGATTGAGGGAAAGATTGTTCAGAGCGGAAGTTTTAAAGATGTTTTGTATAAACCTTTAAATGAGAAGGTTGCAAAAATTTTTGGCTCGGTGAATATCATAGAGGGAAGTATAATGAACTGGAAAGATGGGATTGGAAGAGTAAAAAGTGGCGACAAAGAGATTGAATTTTTAACTGAAATTAAAGAAGGAGAAGTTGCTCTATTTTTAAGACCTGAAAATGTAATAATCTCAAAGGAGATACATCATAGCTCTGCAAGAAATAATTTCAAATGTGAGGCGAGAGGAATTTTGTTCAAGGAAGTTGGAGTTGAGATTTTCCTTGACTGTGGATTCTCACTAATTTCTTTCATCACAAGACCATCCTTTGATAATTTAAATTTAAAAATAGGAGATTCAGTCTATGCATCTTTCAAAGCCTCTTCAATTCATGGGGTAAGAAAGTAGGTGAATAATCGTAAATGTAAAATAAAGATTGCAAGTGAAAAATTGTCTAATCTAACTAAAGAATATAGGATTTTGGTAAGAGAGGAAGAATTTGAATGGAGCTTTTTTAGATTGACGCATAAGCTATTTTTTAAATTTCATTTTAAAATTTAATTTCATTCCAGTTTTCAATCTTGTATCGAACAATCTTGATTTGTCCTGTTTCTTTATTTGTTAACATTGTGTAAACAAATCCATTTTTTATAAGCTCTATTTTGAAGTCCAAAGTTAGATGGTAAAGATATTCTCCCTTTTTATTAAAAATCTCATAAGTGTAAGGTCCTCCCTTTTCAGTGACTGGCTTAAATCTCTCAACATATATTCTTTTTTCATCGGAAAGAAGATTTGAGCAGTAGGGTCTTATCTCTGAAAAGGTTACATATTTATGCAAATGCTTGGGAACTGCTTCTTTTAAATACTCCGAGAAAACTGCATCCTTTTCTTCCTTTGTTACTTTTGCGGGCTTTTCATCCTCTACAATCTTAGATAAAATTATCTCCATTATCATAGAATTCATAAGCACGAAAATATTTTCTGGAATACTTACAAAATATAAACGGGTAAGGGTGGTCATAGAATAGATTTCTTTTAAGCCATTTTTCCTCAAAATAAATCAGAGATAAGTAAATTGTATTGTAGAAAATTTTCTTTAACTTCCTTAGAGGATAAAATTTTGCAAATTTAAAATACCCATTCAAACTCTTTTCTGGTTAAAACATGTTAAAAATAAGATAGGGATAATTATTTTCATCTACATACATATTAAGTATACCCTTTTCAAAGACAGTGTCATATTTATAGTTCCCTTCGGCATTAAAGACTGAGATCCTACTTGTCATAGGATCTACAACATAAATGTCTCCATTGGCAGTTAAGCAAAAATTTGCAGACTACATGAACTCTCCCGGTACCTGACCTTTTCTTCCGATATCCCGAATAAATTTTCCTTTAAGGTCATAAACTTTAACTTTTATCATTTTTGAATCAAGGACATAGATATATTTGTCGCTGACTTCAATTCCACTAATGGATGCCAATAGATATGGACCAGGAGCTTCCTCTCCTAAGATCAAATCCTTTTTAAGTTTGAGAATGAGATTGCCATGAATTGGATTATTCTAACTCTTCTAAATTTGTGGATTTTCAGAAAATACAAATTGGCTTATTTGAAGGACAAACCATGCAATAACTAATTTTTTAATCTTAAACCCCATCTTAACTTCCTCCATTAAAGATTAATTATATCATATATCCAGAAAAGCTCTTTCCAAAAGGTTTTGTAAAAGATTTATGGAAAATTAGTTTTTTCCCCTCTCCCTTTCTATACCAATTCCACTTACGAAGTAGAATTGGCTCACAATACCCAGCTAAAAGCTCACAGCCTACAGCTTACAGCTATTTTACTTTTGCCTTTTTACTTTTGTCTTTTCAATGTCTCTTTTCTGCCGACACAATAAATACTTCATTCTTTTTTATTTTTATATTTTTAAATTTAGCTCTTATTAGCATTTGGGTAATTTCCTCGTCTTTGGGTATTAAATCTTCAGCTATTATCCCTCCATGACTTTTGTGCAAAGAGTTTACTTTCTCCCTTGGAGATGTGTGGAGGATAAAAAGTTTTCCCCCATCTTTTAAAATTCTAAAACTTTCCTTAAGGACATTCTCTTTGTTTCTGAAATGGGGGAATGCATTCAGAAAAATGACAGTTTTGAATGAGGATGGTGCAAGGGGCATGTTTTCAGCATCTCCCTGAATGAGAAATTTTGCCATCTTCTTTTTTACATTAAGAAGCATCTGGAAGGAGATATCCATCTCAAAGACCGTTCTCTTTGAATCAATTTTTTTGATAAGAAAAGGATAAAGAATCCCTGTCCCGCACCCACAATCAAGGATATTTCCATTCTCAATTTCAATTTCATCCAGAATTTTTTCTATTTTCTCAAGGTCCTCCCTTTCTATTTTTTCATCCCATTGTGAGGCAAGGGAATCAAAAAATTCTCTGTGATTCATGGAAACACCTTCTTGAAAATTTAAAATTTAAAAGTAAAAAGTTAAAAGTTAGATATATTTGCTCCCTTAAATTTTGCCTTTTCCCTTTTGCCTTTTTAATTTTCATTTCCTTTTTTTTGGTGAAAATAAAATTGTTATTCCGAGAAGAACTCCACTTCCGAGAACAATCAAGGCTCCTGGAGAAACAGGTAAAATCATGGAGAGAAAAAGTCCTGAAGCTGAGATTATGATTCCGAAAATTGAGGAAAGAAGATACATCTTTTTCAGATTGTAGGTGAGCTGGTATGCAGAGGCGGGTGGGCCAATTATAAGGCTGAAAATAAGGAGACCACCAACAGAGTTCAGGGAAAATGTAACAGTTGCTCCAATTAGAAAGAGAATTGAGTAAAATAAAGTTTTTTCAGGAATCCCTGAAATCTCGGCAAGTTTTCGGTTAAAAAGTATGCATTGAATCTCCCTATAAAAAAATACCAGAAAAGTTATCACAATAAGGAGAAGAATTGAGAGAAGATAGATATCTTCATTTGAAAGGGTAAGAATATTTCCCCATAAAAATCTCAATCCTTTTTCCGTCTCACCTTTTAAAAATCCTAAACCTGCAAAGGCAATTCCAAGAATAACAGAAAATAAAACACCGAGGGAAAGATCAGGTTCAATGTCAGCTCTATCGGAGAGGGGACCGATGAGGAGAGAGGAAAGGAGACAGAAGAGGAGGGAAAGGAAAATTGGATTTATGTGGAAGATAAGTCCAAGAATAGCTCCCGCGAATGCTGAATGAGACATCAAAACTCCAACAAAAGGAATCCTCATGAGAAAAACCCAGACTCCTGCAATACCGCAACCCGCTCCTGTAAGTAAGGAGGCAATTATTGCCCTCTGGACAAACTTATACTGAAAAAATTCCATCATTTTCTCGCTCTCAGAATTTCTGAGAAATTTTTCAGACCTTCTTCCGGCCTACCTTGAAATATCAAGCTTCCATCTTTAATAAAAATAGATTCATTGCATGATTCTGGGATGTGGGAAATTAATTGGGTGACAAAAATTGTTGTGATTTTATTTTCATGATAGAGCTCCTCAATGAGATTTAAAATATTTTCACTGGAAGAAGGGTCGAGATGAGAAGTTGGCTCATCAAGTAAAAGGATTTTTGGATTCTGGCATAAAGCTCTTGCAATAAAAACCTTTTTCAGCTCTCCTCCTGAAAGAGCACCTATTGGTCTTTTCTTTAATCCAATTATTCTCACCCTTTCCATTGCCCATTCAGCAATTTCTTTATCCTCTTTCTTTACTCCCCTTAGGAATCTTACGCCAAGCCTTCCTGTAAGAACAGTTTCATATACATTGATAGGAAATTTGGAATCAATAAAGATGTTCTGGGGAACATACCCTATTTCTTTTCTCCATTTTAAAATGTTTTTTGAATTAACTTCCTCATCAAAGATTTTGACCTTTCCAGTGTCAATCTTTTTAACTCCAAGAATTACTGAAAGGAGGGTGGTTTTCCCCGCTCCATTGGGACCAAGAATTAAAAAAAACAAGCCCTCTATTACATTTATGGAAATGTTTTTAATAACTAAATTATTTCCGTAAGAAACATATAAATTTTCTATTGATATCGCATTCATTTTATCCCTTCCAAAATCTTCTTTACATTTACCATTAAAGAATTCCTGTAGGAGCCTTGAGGAAAATTGGTAAGAACAATGTATTTCACACCCATCTCACTGGCAATCCTCTTCCCATAATCTGACTCTCTCTGCAAATTATCAACAACAATTCTCACATTATTTTCTTTCCCCTTTTCTATAATCTCTTTTAATTCCTTTACGCTCATTTCATTGTCATCAAACTCAGAAACCACATTCATCCCTAACCATTGAAGAAACGCTTTCTGTCGAGTTGAGGAGATTACTTTTATTCCCGCAATCCCTTTCTTCAACTTTTCTATATCCTTTTTCAAATTTTCAAGCTCTTTTTTGTAAATAAAATAATTTGTCCGGAAAATCTTCTCTCCCAAAGGGTCTATCTTCAAAAGTATATTTAAAATTTTCTCTGATGCCTTCAAATTAATATCTGGAATCATCCAGTTCCCATCCACTCCTACACGAATTTTTTCGGGCCCTTCCTTCAAATTCTCCATCCATCTTTCCCATCCATGGAATAATATTGCTTTCCCTTTTTGAATCTCAATCAAGTCTTTCACCTTCAGTTCAAAATGTCCAGGGCAAAGGAAAGGAGGAACTATGTTAAAGACCTTAATCCTTCCTTTCCCTATTGTTTTTACAATAAATTCAATATCGGAAGTTGTAGTAATCACTCTAATCTTTTCAGAAGAGAAAAGTAACGAGAATAGAAGGAGAAAAACAAAGGATAGAAATTTTTTCTTCATTAAATACCCCAGTTAATTCCAAAATTTATGTTCCTTCCTGGCATCCTGTAAATTCCAGCTTTTCCACCAGGTATATCTACATAAATGTAATAGTTCCTGTTAAAGATATTTTCCAATTTGAGAAAAACCTGAAAATTGTTTAAAACTTTGAATCCAGCAAATAAATTGGTGATAGAGTGGTTTTCAATCCTTGATTTCTTGTAATTATCAGCGAAGTATCTTCCTGCATACTGGGCATTTGCTGAGAGGAGGAATCTTTTACTCTTATATTTTAGAATTAGATTTGCCCTGTCCATTGCCTTTCCAAGGGTGAGTTCTTCTGGGTCGAGGAAACTATAGTTAAAGTCGATGAATAAGCATTTAGAAATTTTTGGACTTAAAGAAACTTCAACGCCTTTAAACTCAAATTTTCCTGTGTTATCAAACCTGAATAGAGGAGGTGGCACAGCAACTCTTGTCAGCTGGATCATATTCTCTCCTTTCATGAGAAATGCTGAAATATCAATATTCAGGAAATCCCCAAAATTATGATTTAATCCGAGCTCATAATTCCATACTTCCTCGGCTTTCAAATTTTTATTGGATGAGCGAAAAATGTAAAGCTCATTGATTTTGGGGGTTCTAAAACCTTTGCTGAAAGTGCCTCTCAAATTTGTCTTTTCTTTTATTCTAAAAACAATTCCTGCATGAGGAGATATTTCATTTCCAGATATCTCATCTATGTGATATCTTGCACCCAAATTTAAAATCAATTTATTGGAAAAAACATGTTGATCCTGAACAAAAAATGAATATTCTTTTCTTTCCCATTCTCCCTTTGGAGAGTTTAAGGATTTGCCTCCCTCACTTTTAAATTCTGAGCCAGCTGTTATTTCATTCCCAGGAAAAATTTTAATGGAGCCCTGAATTATTGCCCCATCAGTTAAATCTTTGGAATGCCATCCATCAGAGAAAACATGCTCTCCAAAATTTCTGTAAAATTTTAAAAATAGAGAGCTCCTTTCCCACTTCCCTTCCAGATTTACATCAACGCTCCCTCTTTCGTAATCATTCCAGAGATCTGACAAAAGATTGGAAGGGTCAGTAGCCCTGAGTGGCTCCTCTTTATATCCATCAAAATATTTTCCTGAAATATAAAAATTTATATTATTTGTGATTCTATATCCCAATCTCACTGAAAAATCCTTTCCTTTGTAAGAAGAGTTGGGAAGATGTCCATCAGAGCTTCTGCTGTCAAAGGTTAGATAATAGTTTAATCTTTTAAAATCTCCTCCATGTCGAATTCTAAAGACCTTTGTATCAAAACTTCCGTATGAAGTGAGAACATCGCTTTCAAATCCATTCTCAATCTTTCTTGTTATTATATTCACAACTCCTCCAATGGCATCTGTTCCGTAAAAAACTGAAAGGGGGCCCCTTATAACTTCTATCTTATTAACATTGTCGAGGGGGAGGGAATGGGTTATTGTGCAACCGAAAAGTCCCATTTTCTCAGGTCTTCCATCCACAAGGATTAAAATCCTTCTTCCATTATCTCCAAGCCCCCTGATTATCAAATCGCTTCTTCCAAATTGTCCTGTTTTCTGAACCATTATACCTGGAAGAATGCTCAGAACTTCTGTTGCAGAATTTGCCACAACAAACTCTATCTCTTCTCTCGTAAGAACACTTACTGACAAAGAAAGATCCTTCACTTCCTTTTCAGACCTTGTAGCAGTTACAACTATTGAATGGGATTCTCTCCATACTTCCTTCTTTTCCTCTGAAAGGACAAACGAACAAAAAACCATAAGAAAAATTAGAGAGAAAGTTGCTTTTTTCATAAGACCTCCTTATTAAAAGTTAAAAGTAGAATATGCATGCCATTTTTTTAAAAAATGTGCCACCATAATTTTAAAAATTTTTTGAAATATTCAGGTGTAAGCAGATAGCTGTAAGCCGAAAGACTTTTCCCTTTGTCAGTCTTATTTTTCTCATTTTTAATTAATTTCATCATTTCCATCGCAGACCTTTTCGCATTCTCTCTTCTACACAATTTCCTTTCCTATTGAAGTTCTTGCAAGGGAGCAATGTTTGACTCCTTTTGTTGAATACAATTTGTTGTAAAGCTCCCTCACAATACCTGCTTCTCCTCTTACAACTACCACTTCAAGGCAATTGGAATGGTCAAGATGAATGTGAAGGGATGATTGAATCAGTTTGTTGTAATCGTGCTGGATATCAAGGATTCTATCTGCAAGCTCTCTTTTATGATGGTTGTAAACAAAAACAATCGCTCCCGCAATTTCCTTCCCTTTCTCCCATTCCTCTTCCACAAGGCTATTCCTTATCAGATCCCTTATCGCCTCTGAACGACTTGAATATTCCTTCTTTGACAAAAGTCTATCAAAACTCTTCACAAGTTCTTCATCCATAGAAACTCCAAACCTCACAACCTTTCCTTTCATAGCACCATTTTTAAATTTATAACACTCATATTAATATGTCAAGTATATAAATAAGTTATCAGAAATTCCGTAAATTGGGTTTGTGGAAGGGGGTA
>FMJZ01050994.1_pt1 | contig 36490 bp, 36 predicted proteins | sample 1987881 | NCBI WGS metagenome assembly FMJZ01 (sample SAMEA4378227, study PRJEB15110) | soil metagenome | biome: soil; feature: Field; material: Soil | place: India | collected 2015-03-11 | depth 0 m
GGAACTGTAACATATAAAATGGCTTGGGTGGTTCGAAAGATATACGACCAAATGCCAGACCCAAAATGGGTTATTTCTATGGGAGTTTGTGCCTCGACAGGTGGTATGTTTCGAAGTTATCCAGTTGTTCAGGGCATAGACCAATTTTTGCCTGTTGATGCTTATGTATCTGGTTGTCCGCCGCGCCCTGAAGCACTTATAAAGGCACTAATGATCATTCAAGAGAAAATTCAAAAAAAGCACAAACCAGATTTGTTCAACTTTGGGAAGAATATCTCGCCTACCCCACAACAAGAAGATTATCATACACCCATGGCTGATATTATAATATGAACTTAACATGAAGATTGCCATAGGTTCGGACCATGCTGGGTTCGAATACAAAGAAAAATTGAAAGAATATTTTGAGCATTTGGGACAAGAGGTTTCCGACTTTGGTTGCTTCTCCTCGGAATCATGTGATTACCCTGATTATGCTTATCCCTTAGCGAAAAGCGTAGCAAACGGTGACTTCGAATTCGGAATACTCATTTGCGGAACTGGTATTGGTATGAGTATAGTTGCAAATAAAGTTAAAGGAATTCGTGCAGCTAACTGCTGTTCGGTCGAAATGGCAAAATTGGCAAGACAACACAATAATTCAAATATAATAACACTTGGCGCTCGGTTAATTCCCTTGGAACTTGGAATAGAAATTGTCAATGCATTTTTAAATGAACATTTCGAAGGGAATAGGCACGAGCGAAGAATAAGCAAAATCCACCACCTTACAGGTAGTTAATATGAGCAATTTTGAAGTTGATTTACTTGCATTCGGGTCTCACCCCGATGACGTTGAAATTGCATGCGGTGGTACTATTATTAAATTGGTAAGAGAAGGTTACCGTGTTGCAGTTGTTGATATGTCGCTTGGAGAATTAGGAACTCGTGGAACAGTTGAAGATAGGCAAAAAGAAGCAGAAGAAGCACGGAAAATACTCGGTGCAATTTACCGAGAAAACCTTAGGTTGCCAGATGGTTTTACAACACCGACCAAAGAAGCAATTTTGACCACCATAAAAATTCTAAGAAAATATAAACCCAAGATGGTTTTAATTAGTGCACCATTTGAAAGACATCCAGACCACGAATCGTTGAATCAAATTGTACGGAAAGCAATGTTTTTGAGTGGATTGAGAAAAATTGAAACTTTAGTAAACAATAAACCACAAGAACCGTGGAGAATTCGAAAAATGTACTGCTACATGCAAAGCTATCCTTTCCACGAAAAGCCAAGCTTTTATGTAGATATTTCAGAGGTTTATGAAACTAAAATAGAAGCAATAAAGTGCTATGTTTCTCAAGTTTATGTAGAAGGGAAATCCAATCTTAACGAACCAACAACGCGGTTGTCCCGTCCAGAATTTTTTCATGAACTCGAAGCAAGAGCTAGATATTTTGGAACATTGGTTGGGTGCAAATATGCCGAAGCATTTCTGAGCGTTGAACCAATAGGCATTTCAAGTATTTCGAAATTAATTTGATTTAGAAAATTAAATAACCTTTTCCAAGAAGTAGAAAAAGGGTTAAAGTTTTTGCTTACCAGCAATGAAAACATTTTCAATTTGATATGTATGGGGTAAGTAAATAAAATTTTCCAAAAGACCTTGGACATCAAATGCATTATTGTAAAAATAAAAAGAGGGTTTTGGTTTTATTACAACAATATCTGCATCTTTGCCAACTTCTAAGGAACCAATTCTGTGCTCTAAATCCAATATTTTGGCATTACCAAGTGTGGACAACCAAAAAACTTCTTTAGGACAAAGATAGGGATAAGGCCGGTTATCATTAAAAAGATTTACAATTTTCGAAGTTTCTATTGCGTCGCGCATACAATTAAACATCGAAAGCGAATAACCCCCCGCAACATCAGTTCCTAACCCAATTGGAAAGTCGTAACTTTGATATCGCCGTAAGGGCATTAACCCACTTTGAAGAAAGATGTTGGACGTTGGACAATGTACAACTTTCGAGCCACTTTCTTTTATCAATTGTAATTCTGGTGTTGAAAGATACAAACAGTGTGCGAGTAATGTTTTCTCGCCCAAGATGTTACTTTTCTTAAAAATGTGTGTGTTTGTGGGTACACGATGACGTTCTCGTTCGAAGAGGGATTTGATGTAATTTACTTCGCTTTGATTTTCTGCAAGGTGTGTTTGAATGAAGAAGCCACCTTCTTTTGCAACAGCAGCCGTTTTTTCAAGTAGTTTCATTGTGCACGAAGCAGCAAAGCGTGGCGAGAATATATATTGCAAAAGACCATTATTTGTGTTGTGCCATTTTTTAGCTAAATCAAGAGAGTCTTTAATATTTCTGGACATTAAAGGGAGCTCTTCTGGATACCTTTTCATATCGCGGTCCATCATTACTTTTCCAATAAACGCACGTATGCCTATATCTTTGGCCACTTCGAAAACAATGTCGGTAGCTTCTTTGTGAATTGATGAATAAGCAACGATTGTTGTTGTGCCAAAACTAATTGCTTCGTTAAAAAAAAAGCGAGCAACCTTTTCAGCGTAAACGGGCTCAACAAATTTAATTTCAAGAGGGAAAATGTGATTTTTCAACCAAGGCAAAAGTTCATCTGCAAATTTTGCTACACCTGGTAATTGGGGTATGTGATTATGTAAGTCAATTAAGCCAGGAATAATTATTACATCATTAAAATCTTGTTGTTTGCTTTGTTTGTTTTTCTTGGTTTGTCCAATTGATAAAATTTTCCCTGTTTTCTCGTCAAATTCAACGAAGGAATTTTCAAGTAATTCGACATTGCCATTTTCTTTGGGATTTAAAATTCTACCATCGAGTTGCCTTTTACTCATATTTTCCTTTTGAAATATTTGATTAAATTTGAGTTTTATGTTTTGCAAAATAAAAAAAATTTTTGTTTTTTCAATATTTTTTTTAGGATTGAGTATTCTTGTTGCTTTTGCTATTTCAATATATTTTAAACACTTTCACAATTCAAGCGAGCCCAAAATAGCTAACAGCCAACAAATTGCAACAATTACAAACAAAATTGTTATTTACAATGCCACAAATGTAAGTGGTTTAGCAAAAGATTTGAAGTTGTTTCTTCGAAGTTTTGAAGTAAAGGAGGTACAAACTGAAAACTACGACACGTTGTTAGATAGATGTAGGTTTTTAACAAAACCAAATTATTTTTCTACTGCTGAGTACATAGCAAAATTAATTGAGTTCCAACCTGAAATGATAACAATAACAGATACAATCGACAACGACATTGTAATCATACTTGGTACCGATTATAAATTATTAAAACCATTTAAGAATTAGTTCGTCAATTATTAGTTTGTTTCATATAATGGAAAGGAATTGAGCATTAAGAAAAATAACCCAAAGGCACTGGCAAAGTGGGTAGCACAAATTGCATTGGATAAAATTGGAAAAGATATCATAATAATCGACTTAACCAAAATCGAAACAGCACCAACAGACTTTTTTGTTATTTGTTCTTGCGATTCTGATGTGCAGATGCGGGCAATTGCCGAAGAAATAGAATTGAGGTGCAAAAAAGAAAGGAAACCTAAACCAAAGGTAGAAGGAATTAATTCAACTTATTGGATATTACTGGATTTCTTCGACATAGTGTTCCATATTTTTCATTACCAAGCTCGAAAGTTCTATAATATTGAAAGATTGTGGAGTGATGGTTCATTCTACAAACTAAGCGAAAGAAACAGACTTGTTCCTATTCGAGACAAAGCAAAATTTCTTTTAGAATTGGACAAAGTAGAGGTTTAGTGAAAATGTGTCCCGATTTTTTATTACAAGCTTTCAATGAAGCATTGGTTGGTTTAGGAATAGAAAACCCACAAGAAAGGCTTCGCTTCGAGGAGCCAAGACACGAGCAATTTGGTGATTATGCAACCAGCATATCACTTTTGCTTGCAAAGGAACTAAAAAAAAATCCCAAGCAAATTGCTGAAGAAATTCTTCAAAGATTAAATTTCGACTCCAATTTGATTGAGAAAATTACCATCGATGGTCCTGGTTTTATTAACATAAAATTGTCGAATTTCTTCTTTGCAAGTGAACTTGAAAGAATATTTTCGCTTGGGGACGATTATGGTAAGTTGACAAAAGGCAGAGGAAAAAGAGTAAATGTTGAATATGTAAGTGCAAATCCAACGGGGCTACTTCATTTGGGACACGGACGGAATGCGTCTATTGGCGATAGCATAGCAAATTTATTTTTTTGGCTTGGTTACGATGTTACAAGAGAATACTACTTTAACAATGCTGGACGGCAAATGCAAAACTTGGCTCGTTCAATCTATGCTCGATATCGTCAACTGAACGGAGACGAAAATTATCCCTTCCCCGAAGATGGTTATTTCGGAGAATACATTAAGGAAATTGCAGGTGAAATAGCTGAAAAGTATGGTGCAAGGTTTGTGGAGGAAACAGAAGACAATTTGGAATTCTGCAAAAAATATGGCGAAAATTGGTGTTTCGAAAAAATCCATTCGACACTGAAAAAATTGAACATACACCACGATATTTTTTTCAACGAAGATTCCTTATACAAAGAAGGTAAAATCCAAGAGGTCATTGAAATATTAACAGAAAAAGGCCTAATTTACAATAAGGATGGAGCTATTTGGTTTGCATTATCAAAACTTGGTCTGCCAGAGGATAGGGTAATCATAAAATCCACCAACGAACCCACTTATCGATTACCTGATATTGCATATCATAGAGAAAAGTTTCTTCGAGGATTCGATTTAATTATTGACATTTTGGGGTCGGATCACATTGCAACCGTACCAGATGTCCTAGCAGGAATAGAAGCCCTTGGGTTCGACAGGAATAAAGTGAAAGTTGTATTTCACCAATTTGTGACTTTAGTAGAAAATGGTGTTCAAGTGAAAATGTCGAAGCGAAGTGGAAGAAGTTACACACTCGACGAACTGATTTCCGAGGTAGGTCCAGATGTGGTACGCTTCTTTTTCTTAATGCGAAGCGTATCCACACATCTCGAGTTCGACTTGAACCTTGCTCGTGAACAAAGCGAAAAAAACCCAGTTTTCTACCTTCAATATGCACACGCAAGGATATGCTCAATTTTCGATACTGCAAAAGAGCGTGGAATTGACTTCAATCTAAAACACAAGGCTGATTGCTTCTACCAACCACAAGAAATAAACTTGGTTAAACAACTTAGGCGGTTTCCAGAAGTAATTGAAGTTTCTGCAGATAAGTTCGAACCACAGATTCTTGCCGACTACCTTTATGATGTAGCTACTTCCTTTCATTCGTTTTATCATGAATGCAGAATAATTGGAAGCGATGAACCTATGCTTTCGACTCGTTTCAAACTTGCTTTAGTTACCCAAAGAGTATTGAAAAATGGATTATCGATTTTAGGTGTTTCCGCTCCAAATAGAATGTAATAATTATCTTCTTTTCCGGGAAATTGCAATTACAGAAATTTCGACTTTCGCGTCTTTGGGCAGGCGTGAAACTTCAATGGTTTCGCGTGCTGGGTAATTTGCTGAAAAATAATTTTCGTATAACTTGTTAATAGTATCAAAATCCTTGAGGTCTTTGAGATAAATTGTAACTTTCACTACTTTGGAAAAGTCTGAGTTTGCAGATTTCAAAATATTTTTAATATTCTCCATTGTTTGAATAAACTGGGTTTCTAAATTATCTTCAATTTTACTATCGAGGGGACTAAGTCCAATTTGCCCAGAAATGAAAATAAACTTTCCAACTTTTACTGCTTGACTGTAAGGTCCAATAGGTTTTGGAGCATTATCCGTAAAGATAATTTCTTGTTTTGCCCGATAACTTCCGCAAGAAACCAGCAGAAAACAAAACAAAATAAAAATGTTTTTGATTTCCATTTTCAAACTCCTAATTAATATTTGAAAAAACTAAAGCTAGCTAAGTTTCTAATCGATTTCCATGCTTGTCAAAAAAGTGACAAGCATCGGGGTTGAAAAAAATGCTTATGTTATCATTTGTATTAGGAATAGGACTTCCTTTTTTTAGGATAATTGAACAGAATTTATTCTGATATTCGAAATACACTATTGTTTCGTATCCGATGTATTCGCAAGCTTTGACCATAGTTTTAAAAACAGCATTTTCTCCTGATGTTAAGAAAATATCTTCGGGTCTGATTCCCAAAATCAATTTTCCAGAAAAGTTATCTAATCTTGGTAAGTAAATGTTAAATAAAGAGTTTGTTTCAAAGAATGTTTTATTTTCAACATAACCCTCGAACAAGTTCATCTGGGGAGCTCCAATAAATGTTGCAACAAAAGTATTGGAAGGCTTGTGATACACATCAAAGGGAGAACCAATTTGCTGTATTTCCCCATCTTTTAAGATGACAATTTTAGTTCCCATTGTTAGAGCTTCAGTTTGGTCGTGGGTAACATAAATGGAAGGAACTCGAAGATACCTGCAGATGTGGACGATTTCAGTCCGCATAACAACGCGAAGCTTTGCATCAAGATTAGATAAAGGTTCATCGAACAAAAAAACATTAGGTTGTCGTACAATAGCACGCCCTAAGGCAACTCTTTGCCTTTCGCCACCAGAAAGCTCTTTGGGTTTTTTGTTCAATTTATCTATTAAATTCAATAATTGAGCAATTTCGAGAACTCTTTGCTCAATTTTCTTTTTGTTTTCTTTTTTTATAAGAAGAGGAAAAGCAAGATTTTCATAAACAGACATGTGGGGATACAAGGCATAATTTTGGAACACCATTCCTACATTTCTTTCCCCAGGGGGAAAATCGTTCCAAATTGTACCATCGAAAAAAATTTTTCCAGAAGTTGGCTGCTCCAAACCTGCAATTATCCTTAGAATTGTTGTTTTACCACAGCCGGATGGTCCAACAAGAACACAAAAATCATCTTCATTTACATCGAATGAAATATTTGTCAAAACTTTGTGATTCCCAAACACTTTAACTATATTTTCCAGTGCGATTTGCTTCATAAACTCACATCATTTTTGCTTCCAGGCAACTGTTTTTAGCCAATCGGATATCGTTTCGATAAATCCAGGAGCGAATTTCTTGGGCAGAATTGCATATTCAAAAATTTGTCCAGTTTTGCATTTTTGGAATAGATGATTAGCTGAAGGTATAGTTTTAATAGTAATATTTTTCTTCTTAATATTCCTACTTAGGCGCGAGATATTTATTTTTGGGGGAACTTGTTGGTCTTTCTCACCAAAAATCAGTAAGACTGGACAATCAATTTCCCTCAAAAACTCTAAAGGGTCTATATCAATAAAAGTAGTAAACCAATCGGAACGCATCTTTTCAAGTTGATTTTGAATATTTCTCTCGATAAATCTAGTGGTAATTTGAGTTGTCATTTCTTCAGGGTAAAATTCCATTTGTTTCTTTGCCTGCTTGAGTAGAATTTCCTTTGCCCTCTCGTAGTCTTTAGATTTTCTGATGATATGGTAAATTTCCATTTGGTCGCTAAGTGTTTCTATAATCAACGAATCAGGAGCATTTTGCTGCTGCATTTGCAAGCGAATTTGTTCTAAAATTATGCTGTCACCTCGAATCATTGGCCCAGCAACACTAATAATGAATTTGACGTCTTTTCTTTTGGACGCCACAATAAAACTAACAATCGCCCCTTCGCTATGGCCAAGAAGTCCAATCTTATTTGTGTCAACATCAGCTCGGGTTTTTAAATAATTAATCATCTGTTCCACATCTGAAGCAAAGTCGAAAGTAGTAGAAGATTTACCAACTGAAGTGGTTGAACCACCAACTCCACGGTCGTCCATCCGTAATGTTGCAAAGCCAAGTTTCAATAATTGCTGAGATAAATCTTTAAAAACTTTGAATCCAAAGATTTCTTCGTCACGATTCTGTGGACCACTACCTGTGATTAAAATAACAACTGGGCATTTTTTTGCTTCTTGCGGTCTTTCGAATGTTCCCGAAAGTTTAATATCTTGATTGAATACTTCAACATCTTCTTGGAAGCCTTTAAACTCCTCTTCATTTTCGCTGTCTTCATAAAAATATTTTTCAAGATCAAAATTACCCACAAAGCTCATTTGGCGAAATGTTCCAATTATTTTCGAGGTATCTGTAAAAGGATAGAATATTTTTCCAGCAAATTTCGCAACATTAACAACATTTATAATCAAATCGAAGTAAATTGAATCTTTATATGATTGAATATTTGAAAGCCCCAATTGGTAGGCATTTTGCTGGGGAATATCAATCTTCCCTATAAGATTTTGATTTGAATCAAGATTAAAGCAAATCTTAATTGCCAAAATTTGCTGGACAACATCAATTTTCCCAATCCAGCAACCAACAATAAAATTGCTGTTTGCAAAAATCTGAAATGGAAAGATTACCAAAATAAGGGCGAACCTTTTCATGACAACTCCTATTCTTTCACCATTTTTCGAAGTGGATTTTTTGGGGTTTGTACTTATCCTTTGGTTGATCCTCACCAGTAGGCACTCCAATAGCTATAGCATTTAATGGTATTACATCTTTTGGAATATTTAAGAGCCTGCGAACGAACTCAATTCTATCAATGTTTGGAAACACAGCAGTCCAAACAGCACCCAGTCCCAAAGCCTCGGCAGCAATCAAGATATTTTGGCTTGCACAAGAGCAATCAATAACTGCATAGTCCTTCAGTTTTCTGTGGGCAAGTTCGGGAACAGCACAAACGATAATGCAAGCACTAGCTTTATCCAGCATTTTAGCGTAAGGAAGATTGTCTGCCAATGCTTGCAACTTATCGCGATTTTTGACAAGGACAAATTCCCAAGGTTGCATATTAACCGCCGAGGGTGCAGCCATAGCAGCACGAAGTAAGGTCTCTAACATTTCTTGTGATACACTTTCGCCAGTGAAATTTCTAACACTTTTCCGCGAAAAAATTGCATCCAAAGCATCCATCTTTATACCTTAATTTTATTTTCTATAAATTCTGCAACTTGTTGAAACGTTAGCTCATTACCATCAAAAATACCAACATATGGAGAATTGAACCAATCACCAAGATTTAGGTAATAACCGTTTTTATACTTTTTAAATTCAAACTTATGGGAATGTCCCATAATGACAAAATCGAAACCTTGTTCTATTTTTTTCTTAGAGAATTCGAAAAGAGAATCGAAATTATTATTTCTTTGCATACTAGAATATTTTCTACTTTTTTTAGAGGAACTTTTGGCTACACAAATTCCCAAATCTGGATGAATAAAACGAAACAAAAAGCGAGCAAACTTGTTGCGAAGAATTGACTTTAAAACCAAGTAACCAAAGTCATTTTGAATTTTTCCATCGCCATGTGATATGTAAAATTTTTTTCCAAAAAATTCCCTTTCTATATCAGACTCGAAAACCTCAATACCAAGCTCTTGCTGGAAGAATTTATAATGCCCAAAGTCGTGATTACCCATAATATATATTATTTCTATACCAAGAGTTCGGAGTTCATCAAGTTTGGAAACAACACGGAAGAAATGTTTAGGAATGACAGTTTTGTAATCGAACCAAAAATCAAATAAATCACCGACGATAACAAGAACCTTGCAGTCTTTTGAAATTGCATCAAAGAGGTCAATCAGCAATTTTTCTACTTGCTTACCTCGCTCGTGATTAAAATAACCAAGATGAACATCCGAAATAAAGTAAATCAATGTTTAATGTAAATTTTTTACAAAAAACTAAATTAAGTGTTTTTATCAACATTTGGTTAAATTTGCAAAGATAGTTTATTAAAAAAATGAAAAAATATTGGTTGTATTCTTTAATTTTACTTATGGGTTGTTTGTCAATCCGAACACCCTACGTACCGGTAAACTATTATTATCTAAATCAAGAACCTTTCTCCTTTCGAAATATTGCCGAGCTCGAAACTTATATTGCCTATAAAGAGTTTACCGTCCCTGAAGAGTTGTTTGACAATCGTTTTATGATTTGGTTCGACGACGGAACTGTACAAAAGTTCAGTTACCATAGATTTAATGCAGATTACTCAGAAATAATAAACAGCTTCATTTTTATCCGGCTAAACCAATCCAAAGCATTTAAGTTCGGAGTTAATCAATTGAATTCATCAATAGTTCCTAACTACATTATCGAAGGAAGTATTTTAGAATTTAAATCATATGCCGAGAAAGAGGACAAAAAGAAGAATTGGGTGCAAGTGTCAATTTTAGTTAATTTAGTTAAGTATAAACCACTTACAACGAAAAAAGAAATTGTTTTTTCTAAAACCTATGCTCAAAAATTTGACATCTCGGAAAGAGAGAATTCTAAATTCGTAGAAGGATATTCAAAGCTTTTATCTCTTTTAATTGACAAAGTTATCTTCGATATACAGTCAGCAATAGTACATAATGTTGAACAATGAAATACCAAAGATATCACTTCGACACTGTTACATCCACAAATGATTTTGCAAAGGAACTTGTACAAAGCACTGATTGTGTAGTAGTTACAGCTGATTTCCAGACCAAGGGAAGGGGAAGAAACCAAAACACTTGGTTAGGTGAATTTGGTCAAAATGTCTACATTTCGATTGGAATTAAACATAACCAAATCAAAAAGGTCGAGGAAGTTGCTTATTTTCAATGGCTTGGTGCTCTATCTGTTTTACATGCCTTGCAAAATTTGTGTTGTTCTGTGAAGTTTCGTTTAAAGTACCCAAATGATGTCTATGCAAAATTGGGAAATGGCAAATATAAAAAAATTTCGGGGATACTTGTAGAACACCAATTTTTAGGTGAATATTGCATTTCGACAGTTTTAGGTATAGGTATCAATGTCAAACAAACATTGTTCCCTTCAGAGATTAAAAATAATGCTACTTCTCTAAAACTTTTAGGTTGCGAACTTGAAGTTGAACAAGTCATCGATGAATTAATCGAAAGTGTTGAAGCAAAACTAAGCTTGCTTCCATTTGAGATATATGAACAATGGATCAAAGAGCTCAATATCTTGGAAAAAGAAATCACATTAATAAATACTGGTCAACGTTGCATAGTTAAAAACTTCGATGAAATTGGTCAAATTATTGCAAAAGATATAAAAAGTAACCAAATAATTATTATTGGTAATGGGGACACAATAAGGTATGACCTCTCGTAACAAATTCATCGAGCAGACCCTTGCTATCGACTTTGGAAACAGTTGTGCAAAAATTCTTTACCAAAACATTTACAAAACATTTAAATACACCGAAAATTTCGAAGCCGAGTTTCGAAACTTTTTTTTTACCAGAATAAATACTCCTTTGCGAGTTTTATTTTCAAGTGTGAATATCGAACAATCAAATTGCATAATAAATTTCCTCGCTACCCAACCTAACGTATATATTTACAACACAAGGGAAATAATTCAAAGACAGAAAAAGGTAAATATATATAATTATTATTGGATAGGAACAGATAGGATACTAGGACTAATTGGTGCTTTAGATGAATTTAGCCCACCTTTGATAACAATTGACATCGGTACAGCAATTACTGTTAATTGTCTCGACGATAACAGAAATTTTCTTGGCGGGGTGATAATCCCTGGGCCCGAAGCCCAAGCAAAAGCCTTGCAAAATAACACTTCCTTATTAAAAAAAATAAATTTATCGAAAGAAGAAACACTTAAAGCGCTTGAAATTTCGACCGAAAAAGCCATAACAAGTGGAATCGTCAATTCTATTTGGGGAGGGCTCATTTACATCATTAATGAGATCGAGAAAGTGTATTTTGAGGGAAAAGAGCTACCAGTTATATTTACTGGAGGTGGTTTCAGTTATCTGAAAATTATATTCCAAAATTGGGATTATGAAAAAAAATACTATAGGAAAAACTTAGTGCTTTCTGGCATCATCTCTCTAGCAAATTCAGAAAAGCAATACCTAATGGAATTTTAGCAAAATAAATAAAAGTAGCTAAGTTTCGTCTTGCTATTTGGCAGTACAAATTAAGGAATTAATGGCAGAACAATATTCAAATAGAGTAAAGGATGTACTTCGGTATAGCCAAGAAGAAGCATTAAAATATGGAAACGACTTTATAGGTTCAGAACACATAATTCTTGGAATGATACGCGAAGGCGAAGGAATAGCAATCAAAATATTGCGAAATCTTGGTGTAGACCTTGAAAAACTCCGCGAAAGTATAGTCAGTAAATTAGAAGGAACCGTATCTGGAACATCAAGTGCCTCATTGCCTTTCAGCAAACAATTAGAAAAAATTTTGTATTTGAGTTTCACCGAAGCTAAAATATATAAAACCGATATCGTTGGCACCGAACATGTACTTCTTGCAATTCTACGCGACCAAAAAAATTTGGCAAAAGAAGTTTTAAATAATTTTGGAGTAACCTACGACAATGTCAAAAACGAACTCGATAATATTCTAAGCGGACGCACTTGGGAACAACCAACCCGCCGTTCATCTTATAGTTCATCACAATCGAGGTCCACTATGAAAGAAAAAGTTAAAACACCAGTTTTAGACAACTTCGGGCGAGATTTAACCAAACTCGCCTTTGAAGATAAATTAGACCCAGTCATAGGACGAGAAAAGGAAATTCAGCGAGTTTCGCAAATACTTGCTCGTCGCAAAAAAAATAATCCAGTTTTAATTGGTGAGCCCGGAGTTGGCAAAACTGCAATTGTCGAAGGACTTGCCCTTCGAATTGTCCAAAGAAAAGTACCTCGAACCCTTCTGGACAAACGTATCGTTAGTTTAGATTTAGCTTCGCTTGTTGCTGGCACAAAGTACCGTGGACAATTCGAAGAAAGAATGAAAGCAGTTCTAAATGAGCTCGAAAGAGCAAAAGATGTAATATTGTTTATTGATGAATTGCATACAATTGTAGGAGCTGGGGGTGCATCTGGATCGCTCGATGCTTCTAATATTTTCAAGCCTGCACTTTCTCGAGGTGATATTCAATGCATCGGAGCTACAACTTTGGACGAGTATCGCCAATTTATTGAAAAGGACGGTGCACTTGAAAGAAGATTCCAAAAAGTATTGATAGATCCACCAACCTTCGAAGAAACCAAGGAAATTCTTGAAAAAATCAAAGATCGTTACGAAGAGCACCACAATGTGAAGTACACGCCCGATGCAATAGAAGCCTGCGTTCGTTTATCCGATAGGTATATTACAGATAGATATTTCCCAGATAAAGCTATCGATGTACTAGATGAATCCGGAGCAAGAGTGCATTTGGCAAATATTAGTGTTCCCCAAAATGTTATTGAAATTGAAGAAAGAATAGAAGAAGTCCGAAGGCAAAAGAATTTCGTTGTAAAAAGTCAAAATTTCGAAGAAGCCGCACGCTTGCGTGATTTGGAGAAGAAACTACAAGCCGACTTGGAAAAAACAAAAATCGAATGGGAGATTAAATCAAGTGAAACCTATTTCCCAGTTACCGAAGACGATGTTGCCGATGTTGTTGCAATGATGACCGGTATTCCTGTAAACAAAATAGCAGAAAGTGAAACTGAAAAATTGATGAAATTACCAGAAGAACTTAAGAAAATGGTTGTTGGCCAGGACGAAGCAATAGATCATCTTACAAAAGCAATCCGACGCGCAAGGGCTGGATTGAAAGATCCCCGAAGACCTATTGGTTCGTTTATGTTCCTTGGTCCGACTGGTGTAGGAAAAACTGAACTAGCCAAAGCTTTGGCAAGAGTATTGTTCAATACCGAAGATGCTCTAATCCGAATCGATATGAGCGAGTTTATGGAAAAATTTTCTGTTTCCAGGCTTGTCGGGGCTCCACCAGGATACGTAGGTTACGAAGAAGGTGGCCAGCTGACCGAAAAGGTTAGAAGACGTCCATATAGCATTGTTTTACTTGATGAAATCGAAAAAGCACACCCAGAAGTTTTCAATATTCTTTTACAAGTCTTTGACGATGGAATTCTTACAGATGGTTTAGGCAGAAAAGTTGATTTCAAAAACACCATCATAATAATGACTTCAAATGTTGGAACACGCGATTTGAAAATTGGTTCTAAACTTGGTTTTGTCGAACCTAGCAACGAAGACGAACATCAATCAATCAAAACCTCTATCGAAGATGCTATCAAACGACTTTTCAATCCTGAATTTATAAACAGAATTGATGAGTTTATCATATTTAGGAAATTGACAAAGCAACATATATATCAAATAATCGATATTCAACTCGAAGAACTCCGTAAAAGGTTGAAAGATAAGAATTTGGCACTTGAACTTAAACAATCAGCAAAAGATTTTCTTGTTGAAAAAGGTTTCGACGAAAAATTTGGAGCAAGACCACTAAAAAGAGCAATCACTCAATATGTCGAGGATGAATTAGCAGAGGCTTTGCTATCTAGTTCGGTAATACCTGGAACTTTAATCTCTGGTGAGTTAGATGAATCGAAGAAAAAAATACGTTTCCAATTAATTGAACCTCAAATAGATGATCAGGATAATCTTGGGAAAATTAACATTGATGAAATACTACTCGAGGAAAATTCTCTCGACGGTAAAATAAAAAATGATTATCCCGATCTAAACTAAAACAAATATCAAATATGTGAAAATTTTACATCCAAGATGATGTAGCTTTAAGACAAGGGGAAAATTCCCCTTGTTTTTGTATGAAATTAGTCAAATTGCTTTCTTTATTTAATGTAATAAAAAACCTGGGAAATAATAAAAATATTTAATAATTTTTAATTTGCATTTTTGTTAGTTTTGAGGTTAAATATGTTATTCGATTTTAATTTAATCCAATCTTTATATTCCACATTAAAATTGAAAATCGACAAAGCAAAAGACATATTGAATCGACCCCTTACGCTTTCGGAAAAAATACTAATCGCCCACTTGTACAATCAAGATGATTTAAGAGATTTCAAACGTGGAATCGATTACGTAAATTTCAAACCCGACAGAGTAGCAATGCAAGACGCAACTGCACAAATGGCGTTGCTGCAGTTTATTTCTGCAGATTTGCCTAAAACGGCTGTACCAACGACCGTACATTGCGACCATTTGATAATTGCCCGAAATGGAGCTAAGGATGATCTTGAATATGCATTAGGACTTAACAAAGAAGTTTACGACTTTTTATCTTCCGTTTCCTTGAAATATGGAATAGGCTTTTGGAAGCCAGGAGCTGGAATTATCCACCAAGTATTACTCGAGAACTATGCTTTCCCCGGCGGAATGATGATCGGAACCGATTCGCACACAGTAAATGCAGGTGGTTTGGGAATGTTAGCTATTGGGGTTGGTGGTGCCGATGCAGTCGATGTTATGGCTGGCATGCCTTGGGAGCTTCGCTGGCCAAAATTAATAGGAGTAAAACTTACTGGAAAATTGCAAAGATGGACCTCTCCTAAGGATGTCATTCTTAAAGTTTCTGGCATCCTAACTGTTAAAGGTGGAACCGGGGCAATAATTGAGTATTTTGGCGACGGAGCAACTACAATTTCCTGCACAGGTAAAGGAACGATTTGCAATATGGGGGCCGAAGTTGGTGCTACAACTTCTATTTTTGGATACGACAAGAAAATGTATGATTATCTTGTTGCAACAGGAAGAAAAGAAGTAGGTGACCTTGCAAACGAATTAAAGGATTATTTAACTGGTGATGAAGAAGTTTACCAATATCCAGAAAAGTACTTCGATCAAGTAATCGAAATCAATTTAGATGAACTCGAACCCTACATCAATGGACCATTTACCCCAGATTTAGCTTGGCCACTTAGTCAATTTTCAAAAACAGTGGAGGAAAACAAATGGCCAGATAAGTTAACTGCAGGACTAATTGGCTCGTGTACAAACTCCTCGTACGAGGACATTTCACGGGCTGCATCAATAGCCAAACAAGCCTTGGACCGTGGATTGAAAGCAAAATCTTACTTTCTTATAACTCCCGGTAGCGAACAAATTAGATATACTATAGAACGGGACGGTTTTATTGAAATCTTCGAAAAAATTGGCGGTGTTGTACTAGCAAATGCATGTGGTCCTTGCATTGGTCAGTGGCAACGAAGCGATATTGGCAAAGATGAACCAAATTCAATTATGACATCTTTCAACCGTAACTTTGCCAAACGAAATGACGGAAATCCAAACACACACAGTTTCGTTGCCTCTCCAGAAATTGTGACTGCTTTTGCTCTTGCAGGAACTTTGAAGTTCAATCCAATTAAAGACAAACTTGTAAACGAACAGGGGGAGGAAGTTCGCTTAGAAGATCCTAATGGCTTGGAACTACCCCCAAAGGGTTTTGCTGTCGAAGAGCTTGGTTATCAACCACCAGTGGAAGATGGTTCTCAAATTGAAATCAAAGTTAATCCAAACTCTGAACGCTTACAACTCTTAAAACCTTTTGAACCATGGAATGGGAAGGATTTCTTTGGGCTTAGGTTGTTAATAAAAGTGAAAGGAAAATGCACTACAGACCACATTTCGATGGCTGGTCCATGGCTTCGTTTCCGAGGACATCTTGATAATATTTCTAATAACTTACTAATTGGTGCAGTTAATTACTTCAACGACAAAACTAATCTTGTAAAAAATTTGCTAACAGGTGAGTATCGTCCTGTACCCGAGGTTCAAAGGTTCTACAAAGCTCAAGGCATTGGCACCATAGTTGTTGGAGACGAAAATTACGGAGAAGGTTCTTCGCGAGAGCATGCAGCAATGGAACCACGTTTTCTTGGAGTTAAAGCTATTTTAGCTAAATCTTTTGCTCGAATACACGAGACCAATTTAAAGAAGCAGGGGATGTTGGCAATAACGTTTGCAAACAAGGAGGATTATGACAAAATTCAAGAGGATGATGTTATAGACATTCTCGGTTTAAAAGATTTCCAACCCAATAAGCCTTTGAAAGTGGTTTTGCACCATAAGGATGGGACAAATGATGAATTTTATGTCAACCACAGTTATAGCGAAACGCAAATTGAATGGTTCAAAGCTGGGTCTGCATTGAACTTGATAAAACAGAAACTTCAACAATTTCCGGAACTTTCTTAATTTTTGAAATACATTGGTTTACCTAAACAAAAAAGGGGCTTCTGCCCCTTCTTTGTATTGTATATATTTAATTTCAGTATTTATTAAATCAAGATTTAATCTTTAGATTCTCCCTTAAAGAAGTTAACATTAATTAAGCGAGCAGCACGAGCATCATCAACACGGCGAACTGGTGTATAATGGGGTGCTGTCAAAAGGATTTCTGGATTTGTTTCTGCTTCCTTTGCAATATTTAGCATAACCTCGGCATACTCATCCAAACGTTCTTTCGATTCTGTTTCTGTTGGTTCGACAAGCATTGCTTCGTGAACTATAAGTGGAAAGTAAATTGTCGGAGCATAAAATCCAAAATCAAGAATCCTTTTTGCAATGTCTTTGGTTGTAACTCCAAATTTCTTTTGGTAGTCTCCAGTTAGTAAAAATTCATGCATACAATATTCTTGGTATGGTTGCAAGTAAGTATTTTTTAATTTACTCAAAAGATAATTTGCATTGATGATTGCCCCTTTACTAATACGTTTTAATCCTTCGGTTCCATTCATTAATATGTAGGCGTAAGCACGAACGAAAACTAAGAAATTTCCGAAGAACGAATGGATTTTTCCAACAGTTTTAGGAATAGCATAATCCAAATGATACTTTTGCCCGTCGAATGTTATTTGAGGAACTGGTAGATATGGTTCAAGTTTACTATTGACACAAACTGGTCCAGAACCTGGTCCACCACCACCGTGTGGAGTGGAAAAGGTTTTATGTAAATTAATGTGCATACAGTCAAAACCTAATTCAGCAGGGTAAACCAAACCAAGAAGGGCATTCAAGTTGGCCCCATCCAAATACATTAACCCACCACAATCGTGAATTATTTTTGAAATTTCTATTATATCTTTTTCGAATAGTCCCACAGTATTAGGATTTGTGAGCATAAAACCGGCAGTTGTCTCATCGCAATATTTTCTAAGTTCGTCAACATTCACCCTACCATCCGATCCAGATTTTATTGTAACAACCTGAAAGCCAGCAATAACCGAAGATGCTGGGTTGGTGCCATGAGCTGAATCGGGGATTAAAATCTTTGTTCTTTTTGAATCGCCGCGGTCATTGTGATATGCTCTAATAAGCAACAATCCGGTCAATTCTCCCTGTGAACCCGAAGCAGGTTGCAAAGTAACACCAGTAAATCCGGTAATTTTATTTAAGCTTTGACCTAACTCATACATTACCTTCAAAGCACCTTGACAGGAATTTTCATCAAGATGAGGATGCAAGGCAACAAAACCATCCAGGGAAGCAACCTTTTCGTTGACTTTCGGATTGTACTTCATCGTACAAGAACCAAGAGGATAGACATTGTCTTCGATGCAGTAATTCATTTTAGAAAGTTTTACAAAGTGACGAGCTACTTCGATTTCACTTAGTTCAGGTAAATTCAATTGTTGTTTTCGACGATATCTTTCGGGCAAAATTTGTTCAGAACTGTACTGATTGTAATTAAATTTTGGAAGTGTATATGCTTTCCTGCCTTTTACGCTTTTTTCAAAGACCAACTTTTCCATTTTATTCTCCATTTTTAAAATTCAGTTTTTTCAAAGCATTCTTGGCAGCATCTTGCTCTGCTTCCTTTTTGCTTTTACCTTGACCTATGGCAACTTGATTACCTTGTATAAAAACTGCTACATAAAAAATTTTATCGTGAGGTGGACCATATTCCTTAATTACATCATATTTTGGAGCCATTTTACCTTCGGCTTGGACCTTTTCCATCAAAATACTTTTGTAGTTTTTATCTTGAAGTACATTTTCTTCTTGAAGCAAAGGAACAAGTTTTTCTACAATAAATTTTTTTGTTTGTTCCAACCCGGAATCCAAATACAATGCAGCAATCATCGCTTCAATTGCATCGGAAAGAATAGAATCTCCAGAACGATCAAAAGTTTTGGCAGTATTGAAGCTTATCAAAACAAGTTTGTCGAGTTCCAATTTCCGAGCAACAACAGCAAGGGAATGTTTGTTGACAAGCCAAGAACGCATCTTGGTCAGATCCCCCTCAGTAGAATCGGGATTTGCTTGAAACAAATATTCAGAAACGATCAAATTTAAAACAGCATCACCAAGGAATTCTAGTCTTTCATTCGATTTGTATTCATCTTTTGGCAGAAGATGAAGATAAGAACGGTGTATAAGGGCTTCTTCAAAATATTTGAAATTATGTATTTCAATTCCTAACGTTTTTTCGATAAAAAGCTTTCTTTCCTGCTGTAAATAACCATTCTCGATAGAGTTATTTGCTTCGAGCTTTAATGGGATTAACTTTTCTTTAGATGAAAATTTATGCAAATAAGAGTAAAGTAAATCGAAAAAACTTTCCACAGCTCGCAGCCAAATTAATTATTCTTCAAAGGCCTTGAAAGTTAATGTTGCATTATGTCCACCAAATCCAAAAGTATTACACAAAGCTGCGCGAATCTTTCGCTCCACTGGTTTATTCGGGGTATAGTTTAGATCGCATTCAGGGTCTGGGGTAAAATAGTTAATGGTAGGTGGAATAATCCCATGTTTTATAGCTAATACGGTAATGATACCTTCGATAGCACCTGCAGCCCCAAGTAAATGCCCGTGTTCCGACTTCGTGGAACTAATATTTATTTTGTAAGCATAATCGCCGAACAAAGTTTTAATTGCTTCAGTTTCGTTCTTATCGTTATAAGGGGTGGAAGTTCCGTGTGCGTTGATGTAGTCTATATCGTAGATAGAAATTCCAGCATCTTCAATCGCAAGTTTCATAGAACGATAAGCTCCCTCGCCTGCGGGTGCTGGTTGAGTAATATGGAATGCATCGTCAGTTAAACCAAAGCCGGCGAATTCACAATAGATTTTAGCACCGCGGTCTATTGCGTGTTCTAAAGTTTCAAGGATAAGAACCCCCGCACCTTCACCCATCACAAAACCGTCGCGATCTTTGTCGAATGGGCGGGAAGCTGTTTTGGGATCATCGTTTCTTGTGGAAAGAGCTTTCATAGCATTGAATCCACCAACACCCATAGGACAAATAGCAGCCTCGCTTCCACCGGCGATCATAATATCTGCATCACCACGTTGGATAAGCATTAAAGCATCTGCAAGGGAATGGGAGGAAGTCGCACATGCAGAAGTAGTTGCATAATTTGGTCCTTTAAAGCCCCAGCGGATGGCTATGTGCCCTGCTGCGATATCGGAAATCATCATTGGAATAAAGAAAGGAGAAATTCTATCGGGGCGTCCATTGTTTTGGTAGACAATTTCTTGTTGTTGGTGATAAGTCCACATTCCGCCAATACCCGAACCAAAAACAACCCCTACTCTTTCCTTGTTTATCTTATCTAAGTTCAAACCAGAGTCGTTTAATGCTTGGGTAGCAGATGCAATAGCAAATTGAGTAAACAAATCCATTCTTTGGACTTCTTTTCGATTCAGGTAAAGTAGTGGATCGAAATTTTTCACTTCGCATGCGAATTTTGTTTCGAAATTTGTGGGGTCAAAACGGGTAATGTAATCGGCACCACTTACCCCATCGAGCAATGATTTCCACATCTCCTCGGGGGTATTACCAATTGGAGAGATTACACCTATACCCGTAACGACCACTTTAGGGAAATTATAACGTGCCATAATTCAAACACTTTAATTGTGATTACTCGCCAACTTTTTCTTTCAAAAAGGCAATGACATCGCCTACAGTTTGAATTTTTTCGGCGTCAGAATCTTCAATGGTAATCCCAAATTCTTTTTCGAATTCCATAATGAGCTCAACTGTGTCCAAAGAGTCTGCCCCAAGGTCCTTGATGAAATTGGCGTTTTCGGTAACTTGCGTTTCTTCAACACCAAGTTTTCGAACAACGATTTCTGTAACTTTTTGTTTGATGTCTGCCATAAAATCTCCTTATATAAATGTTTAACAAAACAAAAAGAAATATTTACATAACTAAGCCACCGTCAACATTTATTACTTGTCCAGTAATATAACTTGCATCATCGGATGCAAGAAAAAGAACAACCTTTGCGATGTCCTCGGGTTCAGCTTCGCGTCGTAGAGGAATATTTTTTAGGAACATTTCTTTTTGCTCGGGGGTAAGTTTTTCTGTCATAGCAGTTCTAACATAACCAGGAGCAACAGCATTTACCAATATATTTCTCGAAGCAAGCTCCTTGGCAAGCGACTTTGTTAAGCCTATGATTCCAGCCTTCGAAGCTGAATAATTTGATTGACCAGAATTACCAATTAAACCTACAACTGAACTTATGTTAATAACTCTACCCCAACGCTGACTCATCATCGTTCGGACCAGAGCTTTTGTGCAAAGAAATGCACCTTTGAGGTTAGTATCTAAAACAGAGTCCCAATCAGTCTCGGTCATTCGCAAAATTAAGTTGTCGCGTGTTATTCCAGCATTATTAACCAGGATATCTACTTTTCCGGCTTCCTCTAAAACTTTTTGAGAAACATTATTTATTGAATCACCACAAGAAACATCTACTTGCATTACATTAAGGTTCTGCCAAAGCTCAACGTTTTCAATAAAACTCTTTTCAGGAACAGGAACAAAGTAATCCCAAGCATAGACAATTGCACCTTCGAGCAAGAAAGCTTCCACTATTGCCTTTCCGATTCCTCGGCAACCACCCGTTACCACAACGACTTTATTATTAAATTTATCCATACTCATTCAAAAATACAAAAATAAGTTTTTTAATCTTTTTTCAAGCTGGAAAGAAAATTATTAACGTCCACGGCTTTGTCTAAACCTATAATTTCACAATCGGTTACAGTTCTTTTGACGAGTCCCTGCAATACATTCCCAGCCCCTATTTCGATAAATTTTCTAACACCATCTCGATACATATTCAAAATGCTCTGAGTCCATTTAACTGGAGAGGTCAATTGTTGAATAAGAGAATCTTTCAAAGCGATGGGGTTCATTTCTGGAAAACCAGAGACATTAACATAAACAGGAACTGTTGGGTTTTTGAAGGTGGTTTGCTCGATTGCTTTAGCTAATTCCTCGCGAGCTGGTTCCATCAAAGGGGAATGAAAAGCACCACTTACTACAAGTTCCTTAACAATTTTAGCACCAACCTCTTTAAAAGCACCAACATTATTTCTTAAATACTCTGAAGAACCTGAAACAACCAATTGTCCTGGACAATTGTAGTTTGCTGGAACGACAACGTTACCATTGCCATTCAAAGTTAATTTCTCACATACATCCTCTACTGCTTTGTCCTCCGCACCAATTATAGCAAACATTGTTCCTGATGCATATTCCCCAGCACGAAACATCAAATCCCCACGCAATTGCACTAGAAGCAATGCATCTTGGAATGAAATAACATCGGCAAAAAATAAAGCAGCATATTCGCCAACGGAATGCCCAGCAGTGCAATGGTATTGAATTTGGTCCTTGATAAGCTCGAATAAACAAGCTGAGTGCAAGAACAAGGCTGGCTGAGTATACTTGGTTTTTCTTAATTCATCTTGTGGACCATCAAAACAAATTTCGCTAAGATGGTAACCTAAAATTTCATCAGCTTTGTGTACCAAGGATTTAACGACAGGGAATTCCTGGTATAAATCTTTTATCATCCCAACATATTGTGAACCTTGTCCAGGAGCAAGAAGTGAAGTTATCATATTACAAGCTCCATTTCATATAAACAGCACCCCAAGTAAAACCAGCTCCGAAGCTGGCAAGAACAATTTTGTCACCGCGTTTTAACTTACCCTCTTCCCACCATTGAGACAGGCAAGATGGAATAGTAGCGGCAGTAGTATTAGCATATTTATCGATGTTGACCATAACTTTTTCCATCGGCAAACCCATTCTCTGGGCAGTAGCGCTAATAATTCTAAGATTTGCCTGGTGTGGAACTAACCAAGAAATATCATCTTTAGTTAAATTGTTTTTTTCCATAATTTCAACAGATACATCTGCCATACCTTTAACTGCGGCTTTGAAAACCGCTTGTCCTTCTTGATGGATAAAATGTTCACGATTTTTTACTGTTTCAAAAGATGGAGGTTTTGCACTTCCCCCAGCAGCCTGATAAAGAAACTTACCACCCTCGCCGTCAATTCGCATGATATAGTCTATTATTCCAAGATCGGGATCGTCGGACATTTCAACCAAAGCAACGCTACCGCCATCGCCAAAAAGAACGGCTTGCGCACGGTCCTGGAAATCAACAATAGAGCTCATTTTATCGGCACCACAAAGCAAAACATTACGGGCTCCGCCTGCTTCAACAATTTTTGCAGCAGTAACTAGAGCAAACAAAAATCCAGAACAAGCAGCGGACAAATCGAAACCCCAAGCTTTAGGTATTCCTAACTTGTTTTGAACTACGCAAGCAGTTGATGGAAACAAATGGTCGGGTGTAACAGTAGCAACTATAATACAATCAACTTCTTCGGGTTTCAATCCTCTTCTTTCTAGGCAAAGCTTGGCAGCTGGAACGATTAGATCAGAAGTGGCTCCATTATTTGCAAAACGACGTTCTTTTATGCCAGTTCTTTCAACAATCCATTCGTCCGATGTGTCCAAATATTTTTCAAAATATTCATTAGTGTAAACATCGGGGGGAAAATAGTTTGCAATCGAAGTAATAGTCGCAGGCATATTGCTAACTCATTATTTTTCGACAAAACTTGGATTAAGGGCTCGTTCTATTTTCTTATTAATTTCTTTCTTTACTTGTTCTATTGCAGTAAAAATCATATTTTGAATTGCAATAGGTGAAGATTTGCCATGACCAATTATTACAACACCATTAACACCAAGCAAAGGGACTCCTCCGTACTGTTGATAATCCATGTCCTTCAGCATATTTCTTAGTGCGGGTTTTAAAAGAAGAACTTTGAAAGCATTAACAATACTTTTTCGGGAATAATTTCTAACTTTGGTTTTAAAAAGACCAAGAACACTTTCTGCGAATTTCAATATTATGTTACCAATTAATCCATCGCAAACAACAACGTCTGCAGTACCGAGAAGAACATCCCTTCCTTCAACATTCCCAATGAAATTCAATGAGGACTCCTTAAGTATTTTGTAAGTAGCAAGCAAAATTTCTGAACCTTTTGTTTCTTCCTCCCCAATATTAAGCAAACCAACCCTTGGGTTTTCAATTCCAAACATACTTCGGTAATAAATACTTCCCATTACTGCAAATTCGTATAAATACTTTGGTTTGACATCAATGTTAGCCCCAACGTCGAGCACCAGGGTAGGGAACTTTCCAACGGTTGGAAAGAAGGAACCAATAGTTGGTCGGCTAACACCTTCAATTCTTCCAAGAAGCACTGTAGCGGTAGAAAGCGTAGCCCCAGTATTACCAGCAGAAACAAAAGCATCAACATAACTTTCGGATAAAAGTTTAATTCCTTTATAAAGCGAAGAATTTTTCTTCTTTTTCACTGCTAATGTAGGTTCATCGTGCATAGTAACCACGTCTTCAGCGTGAACTATCGAGTAGTTAAATTTTTTGGGTTTATAATTTTTTATCGCATCTTTTATTTTTTCTTCGTCACCAACTAAAACAATTTCGAAATCAGTAAAAGGTTCTTTGTTTTGAAAAGCAAAAATTGCTCCTTGCACTTCATTTAGAGGAGCAAAATCCCCTCCCATCGCATCAACTGCTATTCTAATAAATTTCTTTTTAAGAAATTCCATATAACTCCAAACAAAAAATTCAAAACTAAGAAAATTACACTTTTGAAATTACCTTCCTTCCATTATAATAACCACACTCGGAGCATGCCCTATGAGGAAGCTTAACAGCACCACATTGGGGACAAATGGAAGTTGTTGGAGCTACCGGCTTATAATGGGCTCGTCTTTTATCGCGACGAGCGCTCGACATTCTACGTTTTGGATTTGGCACAATTACCTCCTAAATTAATTTATTAATTAAACTTCAGTTTTTTCAACTCGTTCCAACGGTCGTCAATCTCTTCGGGTTTACTTTTTTTAGGCTTCTTGGGAGTGGCATCAGCTGAATATTGTGGATAGATATCTTCAAAATTCTTTCCACGATATTTTGGGGCAACCCTCTTCATAGGTAAACTAATTGCAAGCTCTTGGCGAACATCTTCTGAAATATCGATATACTTATCATCTTCATGGATAATATGTTCACTAGTTTCACGAAGTTCCTCGCTAATGCCTTTAGTAGCATAAAAAAGTTCGTTGTTTGCAAAAAAAGAAGAAACAATTTGTACACTGATTATTTCGGTATACTCTTCGGTTGATAAATCACAAACCATGCGTGCTTCGCATTCAGCAATTCCTTCCACAGCATATCTTTTGCCAACAATTCTAAGCTTTCCTCTAAAACGAACCTCACCGAAAAACTCTGGGAAAAATCCTTCTATTTCAGATACTGGCGAAGCAATATCGATATCATATTCACCATCTCTAATTCCTTTTACCAAAATTTTTAACATTTATTTCTTTGGTAATTAATAAAACTACAAAATTATGGAAAACGAGTAAGATAAAAAAATAAAACAAATTAATTGCACTTAAATTTAAGTTTAGCAAGCACTTAACCAAAGGTTAAATTAATCCAAAATTAATAATCTTCCTTTCTTTAAACTCAAATCCCTTTGATTGAATTTTGCACTCAAGTACTAAGCAGATTAATCATTATTTATGTATATAAAAGCTTGAAATGCAAAATTTCTTAATAAATATTTAGGACTTCGTTCGAACAGAAATTTTCTTGTCGTTTCCCAAAAATAATTTTAAATTTAGAGACATTTAAACGCAAAACAAAAAAGTCCAATACAAAGCCATTGTGAGTTAAACTTTTGAAAAATTTATGCAAAGAAACTGTATGTTCGAAAAAGCAAAAATTAATCAGTAAATTTTATTTAATTTATAACTGAGGGGATAATTAACTTAGTTAAAAAATGGAAATTGAATCAGATAATAAAAACTTGAGTATCTTTCCTCAAAGGATAGTTACAATTAAGTTTCAACCCAACTATTTTGGGGATATTGAATTTGATAAAAAGAAATTCCTTGAAAATTGCCAGAAACGAATACCCGTAATATTTACATCAAATGTTATTGGGAAAGTTGAGAAAGCCATTGATTTTGTGTACGAACTTTTTAAAGAAGACAGGCGAAATGATGGAACAATGTTTTATACTCACTTCCTGGAAACTGCTCATATCCTTTTGAATAAGTTCAAAATATACGACATTGATACAATAATAGCTGCTCTGTTGCATGACACACTGGAAGATAAAAAAGAAAAAGTTAGTTTCGAAGATTTAGCAAGGATCTTCAATAAAAATGTTGCAGAGATTGTTGAAGGAGTAACCAAAATAACATCACATTCCGAAGTTGAAAAAAATTTTCATGTAACTGTTGATAAAGAACTCACCTACGAAAAGCAAGAACTTGCGACTATTCAAAAAATTTTCAAATATGGATTAATAAACCCAAGAATATTTTTGGTGAAGTTTGCAGACAGGTTTCATAATGTCCTAACTTTATATGGCATACCAAAACCCAAAAGAAGGAAAGACATAGCAGAAGAAACTGTAAACATATATGTGAAGCTAATGAGTTCTTTGGGTTTGGTAGACCCAGCCAAGGAATTAAGAGACTTGTGCTTATTTCATATTATTGCAGAAGAACAATCGGTTGCAGAAGAAAAATACAGAAATTTAGTGGAAATACATAAATCAGAACGAGATAAATTCATTGCAATTTCATCTGCTCATAACGTTGAAGAAAAAATAAAAGGAATCTTACAATCTGTGTCCGAAAAAATCAACCTTCTTGTTGGACACAAAACTTTATACGAACTTTACGAAACTTTGGAACGTAATTCAAATAAAATTCCTTCAAACTACCAGCATTTTTACTGGATTATCGATATTCCCTCGGACATATATAGTGCCAAGATAATAGAACAAATTGAAACAAGTTTAAAAAATAAATTTGCATTCATTTCAAGTGAACAAATTTCTTCAGTTAGGGATAAATTGACCCAGGAAATTGTTCAATACTTATCTTTGGCCAAGAACACATATATTCTTCCATCGAAGGAAAGAATGGAATTGGTTTTTAATGTAACTCCATCGGGAAGTAGTAGATTTGATATTGACAAAGTGATTTTCAAAAAAGACTACCATCAAAGTTACGACGAAAGGGAATATCAAGCGTTCATTGAACTTATTGAATACTTCTACAATCAAGACGTGTCGAAGAAAATGGAATTAATATTCGAATTTGCCAAAAGAATTTACCCAAGTGAATATGTTAGCGTACGGGACAACTTAAACGATACCTACTATTTAGTACCTAATGGATTTACTATATTAGACCTAGCATTTAAAATTACACCAGATAAAGCATTCCATACAATTGGTGCTAGAATTTATGCTGGAAACGGACAATGGGAAAGCAAGTCGCTGAGTTACGTTTTAAAGAACGATGACATTTTTGAATTAATTACTGCTGGAACCCCAAGCTACGAGTTGGAAAACCTAAAACCTTACTCGCTTGTTGTAATCAACGAAGTAAGAAAGTTGCAGCAAAGATTAGAGAAGAAAGAAATACAGCCCAAACAAACAATTGTTAAAACAATTAGTATAAGAGGACTTGATAAAGTAGGAATCGGAGCTCAAATTCTCAACATAGGAAATGTATTGAATATTCCTTTGACAAAATTAAATTTTGATTTAAATCCCATTAAAATAACTGAATTCAAGGGTTCGCTAACTGGGAAATTTAACTCAGTAGATAAACTAAACATTTTTTTAATTGAAATTATGAAAATACCAGAAATAAAAGAAATAGAGGTGTTCGACGAGTAATAAAGTTTATCATCTAAACCTATTTGAACCTAAGATATCTTCTCTACTATTCCATGAATTTATTTTCTAATCAATAGCAAAAATTCAACCCAAAATAAATAATATCATTCTGTTAATCTAAATCCTAATCATTCTCTGGCACTAAAATTGTTGATTAAGAACTTGTATGAAAAGAAGTGAGAGGGAAAAATGCCAATAAATATGCTTTTGTTCAAAGAGCGTTTGCCTTTGATGCACAAAGCCTTAGATACATACACAATGAGAATCACAGCTATTGCAGAAAATATAGCTAATGTCAACACTGTTGGATATTCACCAAAAAAAGTAGTTTTCGAAGATTTTTTTAAGGAGAATATTAACCAAGTGAAGAAATTTGTAGAAAAGGAAAATAAAGTTATTTTACAGCCAGAAAATGAGATATTCGACCCAATTGTAGTCGAAGATCATGTTCCGCTTGTAGAAAGGTTCTTTTCCGGCCAATCAAATGTGAATATTGATAAAGAAATGGCACAATTAGCAGAAACACAAATTCGTTTTCGATTTGTTTCAAGGCTTCTAAAAAGATATTTTTCTGGGTTGAATACAGCAATAACTGGAATACGAGAAGCATAAATTGAGTATTTTTACTTATTATTTCAAAAAATATTTTATCTAAGTTTAGGAAGATGGAAAGCGGTTTTTTCGAAATATTCAAAATCAGTGGACAAGGTTTGAACCTCCAAAGGAAAAGACTGTCTGCAATTGCTAAAAACATTGCAAATGCTAATACAACGAAGACTCCCGAAGGAGGCCCCTACCAACGAGAAATTGTTGTTGCTCGTTCAATAAAAAAACCTGAATTCCAAAGCCAACTTGAAACTGTACTAAATCCAATCAAATCAAAACCTGAAAGTCTTGTAATTAATGAAATAATAGAAGATAGTGATCAGATAATTGAGGCAGAAACCTACAAGGATAACAGTAAGAGAATAGTCTATGATCCATCGCATCCAGATGCTGACGAAAACGGTTACGTTCATTATCCGAATGTAAACGTAGTAACAGAAATGGTTGAAATGATTTCTGCACAGAGAGCGTTCGAAGCCAACGTATCAGTGATGGAAGCAGCTAAAAATATTGCTCGAGATTCCATGGATATTTAATAAATATGGGATAAATCATGAAAGTTAATCCTTTGAATGTATATAGGCAATATGATGTTCACGAGCAAAGGCAAGTGGACAACATTCAAAAGCTGATTAACGAGAATGTTTCTAAAGTTATTCCCAAACAAAAACAAGAGCAAAAGAAAGACGAATTATCGCTTGAACTAAAAGACCATAACAAAATTATTAGCCAGCATGAACGTGAATTTTTCGTCAAAATGTTTCCTGAAAGTTCCCAAAAGATAGAAAATCATGTGCTTTTCAACAGAAATGGCAAGGTTCAATCTTATTCTTATGCAAAAGGTTTGATTATCGATGCTCGAGTATAAGGTATTATCAAAAGGTTGGTAATAATAATGAAAATTGACGAATTAATACTTCAAAGGCAATTACAACAAGAATTAATGCGTACCTCCCCAAACCAAAAAGCAAAGGAGTCCATCTACGCTGGTGAAATAAAAGATCTAGAAACTCAAAACGGAGACCAACCGTCTTTCGTCGATACATTAAAACAAATGATCCAAGAAGTAAACCAATTAAATAGAGAATCAAGACAAAAACAAGAAGCATTTATCAAAGGTGAACCAGTTGAAATTCACGACGTTATGATAGCTGCAGAGAAAGCAAAAACAAGTTTCCAACTACTTCTTGAAATAAGGAATAAATTTTTGGACTTTTATCGAGAAATAATTCGAATGCAAATTTAACCGGTAAATTATGGCAAAATCAGGCATTTTTGGTCAATTATCTACATTCCTTTCAAAATTATCGATTACCCAAAAAATCGTATTATTCGGTGTAACTTTCGCAGTGCTATTTGCTTTAATTTATATTATTGTCCAAACTAGTACCAAAGTTGAATACGCGACACTTTTCACGCAACTCGACCCAAACGAAGCTGGCAAAATAGTCGAAAAATTGAAAGAAAAGAAAATCCCATATAAACTTGAAGATAATGGAACAACGATACTCGTAGATAAAACTAAAGTATACGACACGAGGATTTCTATTGCAGCGGAAGGTTTGCCCGAAAGCGGCGTTGTTGGCTATGAAATATTCGACAAGACTAATCTTGGAATGAGCGAATTCATTCAAAAACTAAACTACCGTAGAGCATTAGAAGGGGAATTAGCAAAAACAATTAGCTCGCTAAATGGGGTTAAAAAAGCCCGGGTTCACATAGTAATGCCCGAAAAAGCACTGTTTGAAAAAGACCAAAAGCAACCAACTGCATCTGTTACAATTCAACTTGCAAATGATAATTTATTAAGTAGGTTAAATATTAAAGGGATACAAAACCTTGTTGCATCAAGTGTAGAAGGGCTTTCGCCCAATAATGTTACAGTAGTTGACCACAGAGGTAGAATTATATCAGAGTCGGATATAGATCCAAATTCGGTGTTGGGGAAAACACAATCGCAGCATGAACAGCAAATCAGAGTGGAGCAATACCTATCAAACAAAGTACAATCGTTACTCGACGGTGTATTGGGACCTGGAAACTCCGAAGTCCGAGTTTCTGCAGAATTAGATTTCACCCAAATTGAAAAAACAATAACCGATTTTAATCCAGAAAGACAAGTTGTTCGAAGTGAACAAACTATTACCCAAAGTGCAAAAACTGTAGATTCATTGCAATATCCCGCTCCCAATAAAACCGTCGACCAATCTAATACTGTAACTAATTACGAAATACCACAAACTGTTGAAAGAATTGTAAACGGAGTCGGAACAATAAAAAGAATTACAATCGGAGCTTTAATAAACGGAACTTACCAAGTAACCGAAAAGGATGGAAAAAAACAAGTTGAATACATTCCAAGAAGAGAAGAGGAAATTAAAAAATTAGAAGAAATTATTAAAAATGCTGTTGGACTTGATCCAAATCGAAACGACCAAATTAGTATTGTAAATATTCCCTTCGACACACAAGCACCTGAACCAGAAGTACTATTACCACCAACACCTTGGTATCTTCAACCGGAATATATAAGGCTTTGGGGATTGCTTGCTGCAATTCTTTTGACTGTTTTATTAATCTCCTTGTTGTTTAATTCCCGACATGTAAAAGAAACTACCAGAATTGCTATGGCCTTGCCTGAACCAAGGAGAATGATTGAAGAAGAAAAAGAAGATATACAAAGAGAACTTGAAGGCTTGAGAACTGCTGACGAGCAATTTTTGTTTCTTCCAACACAAATGCCCGAACAATTGCTTTTAACTGAGGAAACTGGAGGTGTAACCATTCCAGAAGAAACTGTTGACCTTTCAATAATTAAAAAACCAGTAATGAAACTAGCAGAAACACCAACGCTTACTGAAGAGGCAATTATGAAAAGAGAAATAAAAGAAAGAATAAAGGAATACATAGACACCAATCCAGTGGACGCTGCAAAACTAGTTCGAATGTATTTATCCCAAGAAGAGCAAGTAAAAAGGGAAATATACTAACAAAATAAATATTTTTTACATCGTTAAAAATTAAAGATGAAAAAGAGAGAATATAGATACGAAGAATTAACTTCAAAGCAAAAAGTAGCAATTTTGCTTATGTCGCTTGATGTGGACACTGCTGCAAAAGTGTTCAAGCAATTAAGTTTAGAGGAAGTTGAACAAATTGCTTTGGAAATTACCAATCTTCAAGATTTGCCTCAGAATTTAGTAGACCAAGCGCTCGAAGAGTTTTATCATTTAATGACAGCCCAAAGCTTTATGCTCGAAGGGGGGTTGGATTACGCACAGCAAATACTTGAAAAAAGTTATGGATACGAAAAAGCAAAAGAAATTGTCGAAAAAATTCGGGTTTTAACAAGCGTCCGAGGTTTTAGCATTTTGAAAAAAGCCGATCCGCAGCAACTCGCAAACTTCCTTACTAAAGAACATCCGCAAACAATTGCTTTGATTCTATCTCATTTGCCACCGGACTTAGTTGCCGAAGTACTTTCTGAATTCAACGAGCAGCTAAGAATCGATACAGTATTTCGAATTGCCAAACTTGGGAAAGTTTCCCCACAATTACTACAGGAAGTGGAGCACGTTGTTGACCAAATTGCAGAGCAAACGCTTGCACAAAACCTTGCAGTCGCTGGTGGTGCCCAATTAGTTGCAAACATATTAAATAAAAGCAATACAACTATTGCCAAATCTTTGCTCGAAAACATTGAGGAAAAAGATTATGGGTTGGCCCTTGAAATTAAACGATTGATGTTCTTGTTCGAAGACATAGTTACGCTTGATGACAGAAGTATTCAAAGGGTATTGCGAGATGTCGATAAACGCGACCTTGCTCTTGCACTAAAAGTTGCCGATGAAAAAGTTAAACAGAAGATATTCAAAAACATGAGCGAACGCGCTGCAGCGGTCGTTAAAGAAGAATTAGAATTTATGGGACCCGTGAAGCTTAAGGAAGTCGAAGCAGCACAAATGCGTATTGTAGACATTATCAAGCGTCTGGAAGAGCAAGAAGAAATTGTTATCGGTGGGCGTGGTAGAGAAGACATATTCGTGTAAAATTTTTTAGGTTAATATGAAGAAATTAAAAGTAGTATTTTTTAAAAAAGGCGTGGCCTATGAACAACCATTGGAAAATTCTATAGTTAATGATATAGTAAAAGTACTAGAAATTGAGCCTTATCAATTTCAAGAGCTAGAAAAAGAAGAAACAAACTCAGAAAAATACATCGACTACCAAAGTCTTTTCACTGAGTTCGAACAAGAAATAAGCAATACAAAGGAACAGCCCCCAAGTAAAAAAAAAATTGAAAGACCTGTCTTTGCAGCTTATTTTTCTTTAAAAAACTTTAACAAACCTACCGAGATTGATCTTTCCAAGGTTAATAAAATTGAACTTGAAACGGAAGAGTTAGAAAGTCAAATCCAATCTGCATACAACAAAGGCTTCGAAGATGGTCAGCAAGTAACCCAATTGGCTTTTGCTGAAGAGTTCAAAAAAATGGAAAATTGGGTTAAAAGAATTGACGAGGTAATTGTTAATCTTAACCGCGAATATTCTACTCAGGTATTTAATCTAAAGGAAATAATCGTTCCAGTTGCAATTAAGATTGCAAAACATATAATTAAATCGGAATTAAAAACAAATTCAAGTATAATTGAGAAGCAAGTACGTAAGACCCTTGAAATTATTGACAAAGAAAAAGTTTTTCAAGTTAAATTAAACCCCAGCGATGTAGAAATTTTAAAGATGGTTGGAAGCAATTTGCTTAAAGATCCAAAATTGGAAGGGGTCGAAATAGTTGCCGACCCCACAATAGAACAAGGAGGATGCATCGTTGAAACAGAAACTGGTAAGATTGATGCTACAATTGAATCTCAGCTAACAAAAATTGCAACTTTACTTAATAATATTTCTATTGATATGGAAGAAAAAAATGTTTGAAACTTCGAGCATAACCAAAAGATTAACTCAAGAGATTGAAAAGATAAATCCCCTGACAGTTGTTGGTCGTGTATCCAAGGTAATTGGTTTAGTTCTTGAAAGCGAAGGACCAAAAGCAAAAATTGGGGAAATATGCAACTTGGTAAACAAGGAAAGAAAAATAATTAGCAAATCAGAAATTGTTGGGTTCCGTGGAAATCAAATACTATCAATGGTACTGGGGGATTTGCAAGAGATTGAACCTGGAACACAAATTATAGCCACCGGTGAAATGTTGAATGTAAAAGTTGGGGATGCACTTCTTGGGAGAGTTCTTGACGGGCTCGGAAACCCAATCGATGGGAAGGGAGAAATCATTGCAAAAGAAAAACGCACGATCTATGCTTCTCCACCTAGCCCATTACAAAGACAAAGAATAAGCAAGCCAGTTGCTACCGGAATCAAAGCAATCGATTCATTTTTAACATTAGGAAAAGGGCAAAGAGTTGGAATTTTCTCTGGTTCCGGAGTTGGCAAGTCAACCCTACTTGGAATAATTGCCAGAAAAACAAGCGCAGACATAAATATTATTGCATTAATCGGAGAAAGAGGAAGAGAGGTTCGAGAGTTTTTAGAAAAAGACCTTGGGCAAGAAGGTTTGAATCGATCTGTTGTAGTCGTAGCCACAAGCGATGCACCTTCACTCGTTCGTGTAAAAGCTGCTTTGGTAGCAACGACTATTGCAGAATATTTCAGAGATAAAGGTTTGGATGTAATGTTTATGATGGATTCTTCCACTCGGCTAGCAATGGCACAACGAGAAATAGGGCTAACAATTGGAGAACCACCAACAACGAAGGGCTATACACCAAGCGTTTTCGCGTTATTGCAAAAAGTCATGGAGCGAGCTGGAACAAGTGTGATTGGCTCAATTACTGGACTATATACGGTGCTTGTGGAAGGAGATGATTTAAACGAGCCAGTTGCAGATACTGCTAGGGGAATACTTGATGGGCACATTGTCCTTTCCAGAAAATTAGCCTCGATGGGGCATTATCCCGCCATTGATGTCCTTGAAAGTATTAGCCGTGTAATGAATGATATTATTACAAAAGAACATAAGGTTGCAGTTTCTAAAGCAGTTGAACTTTTAGCTACATACAGAAACTCCGAAGATTTAATAAGCGTTGGAGCATATCAAAGAGGAACTAATCCTAAAATAGACCGAGCAATTTCGATGCATGATACGCTTATGTCATTCTTAAAACAAGAAATAGAAGAAACACACTCATTCGAAGAAACAATTCAAACATTAATAAGTATTACATCTAAAGTTTAAAAATGGCAAAGAAATTTATCTACAGGCTCGAAAGTTTACTCAATTTGAAAGCATTTAAAGTCAAAGAAATTGAAGAATCTATTCAAAAAGTACTACTCTACAGAAATCAAACGGAAAGTGAAATAGCAAAAAACGAAAATTATCTCGCAACGCTTAACGGACAGAGATATGGTGCATTTAAAGCAATAGAAATACAAGCGCTTAATTATCATAAGGAATATGTAAAAGAAGAAATTCGGGAACTTCGTGAGCAACTTGCAAGAATTATTGAAATAGAAAATATCTTTCGAATGAAGTTAGCCGAAGCTATGAAAGAAGAAAAAGTTTTACAAAAGCTAAAAGAGCGAGATTACGAAGATTATAAAATGCTCATTAACAAAGAAGAAACCAAATTGCTCGACGAAATTTCTATTCAAAAAGAAATGCGTAAAGATAACTACGAAAGGCTATGAACGTTAAACAGGCACTTTTAATATTGGCATTAGTCCTTGGGTCTTTAGTAATATTTTTTCTTGCTTTGCTTGGTCTTTACAAGTTTTTCCCAGAAATTTTTGGAATTAAGACAGAAGAAAAAAGAACTGAAGAAAAAATTGAAAAAATTAAAGAAGACTTCAAAACTGAACCCAAGATTGTACTTTCTAAATATGAGTACGACGAATGGCTACAAAAATCTTTTAATGCATATGCTATACAAAACGAGAATTTGTTTCTTTCGAACTACAGCAAGTATTTGCAAGATTCATTAAATAAAATTGTTACTTCATATCTGCACAATCAAAAAAAACTAACTGAATATTCCGACAGTTTGAAAATGGCATACAGAATGTTAAATGAAAAAGATGCAGAAAACAAAAAAATATTAAGTCTTCTGAATCAAAAGGAAAAAGAGCTTAGCGATTTAAAGGAGCTTATCGAAACCCAACAAGAAAGCGGAAAGGCTCTAACCGATTCCGCAAAGCAAGTTGTTTACAGCACATTCGCAAAAATTTATGAAAACTCAGATCCAAAAGAAGTAGCTAAAATCATTGAAATTCTTGATGATAAGAATGCTCTTGCAATTCTAAAATCGATGAATAAGAAAAAAGCTGGCAAGATAATTGATATGTTAAAACCAGAACGAAGTGCTCAGATTCTAGAGGCTTCGTTTAAATAAAAGATAAATGGTTTGATTTTAGGAAATTAGGCAGGAAGCCAAAATGATCGCAAGGATGCAAAAAATTTTTAGTTCGAAAATTCAACAATTTGCAAATAGGAATTCTAACCAAAAGTTCAATATAAACCAATTTGACTTAAATAATGTAGCTTTCTCTAGCATTCTTTCACTTATTTTTTCTAATGTTAATAATCCATTGGAAAAGAAACTAATTGAAATTCAAGGTTCATACAATGCTGAAATGCTGAAAGCCCATTTTCCTCAAAACATTGAAAACCCCCATCTCTATTTCGAAGCTCCTAAAATAGACTTATTGTATAAAAATAATCCGGCAATAAACAAATTTAACGAACCAGATTATCCAAAACTTATTAATTCATTGGAAAGAAATGTACGATTCGAAACTAAAGTCAAGATTTTAAAGAAAGACGAAGGAAAGGCTTCGGTAATTCAATATGGCTCAGAAATAATTAAGCATTTCCCAATTGAAGACGTAACAAGGAAAGCCATATATAATAATTTTAGCAAAGAAATTAGGTCAGATAACAATAAT
>FMJZ01001801.1_pt1 | contig 36386 bp, 31 predicted proteins | sample 1987881 | NCBI WGS metagenome assembly FMJZ01 (sample SAMEA4378227, study PRJEB15110) | soil metagenome | biome: soil; feature: Field; material: Soil | place: India | collected 2015-03-11 | depth 0 m
ATTGCAACAGTTCTTCGGTGAGCAGCAGACGTCGGAGCTCCTGCCTCCATTCCGGGTGCTCTTCCAGTGCGCGCACGAGCTCATGGAAGTCCAAAGGCTGCGGCATGATCCGACCCTAGCACGAATGCAGGATGCCGTTTAGCCCAGATAAGCGGCGTGGGTTCGAGTTGCCGGTCCGTCTCACGCTGGGCGGGGCGTATGGCCGGGCGCGCGGAATGATCCGAGGCGCAGTACGTGGAGGAGAGAACGAACGCCGAAAATGACGCAGTACCGGTCGGATGCGAGGTCAATATCACCCACTTGATACCGCTGGAACCGCGGGAGTCCTCACGTGTCTTGGCCGCAGAATACGTTGACCGAACGGGGTCCTTGCTCTGCTGGGATGGCTTCAAAGCTGAGTCGCCGGCTGATGAAGGCGCGCAGCCAAGTACCACCAAGGTGCCCGTGTGCAGTACTACCACCAGAAGCGTCCTTACCATGTGCGCATCTCTGCTTTGTTGGCGAGCAGGCGCTTCCGGCCCATGGGAGGCTAGTGCACAGAGGGAGCCAAACGAATTGCCCAATGCCTTTCCTAGGTTGGCGCGCTGACCATGTATCGCAGTTCACTGCCAGCTCGAGTGTTCGGAAATCCATAACGGAGAATGTGCGGCGCAAGCGCACGGCATGACCTCGGAGCCCTGGAGATCCCTGTGTCCTCACTGTTTGGTGTCTGTCGAATTCGACTTAGTCCGGGAGGAGGGTGCCACACGTGGCCAGCGCAATGCTCACTTTGGTGGGGTGATGGTCTGCATCGCTCCAACGAAGTCCGGTGGGCGAAGCAAATGCGGCGCCGCGCGAGTCGAGCGGAACTAGTCGCGGGCAGCGATTCTGGGATCCAACTGTATTCATTCCTGGATCGTTTTCCGCAGGCCTTTCTCTGGAGCACCATGGCAACTAGGCGTCGCCCCTTAGCCAAGTGCCGGATGGAGCACCGTCCCCGACGCGGGGCGAACCGTACGCAGACACCCTCGTACTTTACCAACCGGTGTTCCGCTGGTGCCGCGAGGTGCGGCTGTAGAACGGTTACGCGCACGCCGCGGTGAATTGTCTTCGCTACCGTTGGAGGAAGATCTTGCAGTTGCGTGCCTCCGCTGCGCTCCAGCCCCATTGGGGGGAAAGGCGTCTCCCGGCTCCTACCCGTCGAGCCAGTGCTGGGCCACCTTTTCCAAGGCGTATCGTTCCAGCCCATAGCGCACGCACAGAGTGACCGCCCGTTCTGAGTAATAGTGCAGTGGGTGCTCGAGCACGTAACCCGCTCCCCCGTGAAGATGGTGCGCCGTGAGAGTCAGACGCTTACAAGCCTGCGGCACGAAGGCGCAAGCAACGTCGAGCTCCCAGCCTTCGTAGGTGCCTGCATGCAGGCGTGCCACCGCCTGCCAAGTCAGGTGCCGGCTCGCCGTAAACGCCGTAGCCATGTCGGCAATTTGGTGCTGCACTGCTTGGAACACTCCGATCTTTTGCCCAAACTGTTCCCGCTCCTTCACGTAAGCCACGGTACGCTCGAGAACGGCATCCATGATACCGACCATTTCCGCCAAGGCAAAAGCGCTCTGCTCGAGTTGCAGGCGGCGCCACCTCTTTCGAGCCTCGCTTCCCGATGCCAGCACTCGCGCCACCGGTACGTTGCGGTAGGAAACGTGTGCTTGCCGGTCCCCGTCGAAGGTGCGCAAGTCCACGGAGTTCACCACGGAGTTTTCTACTAGGCACCAAGTGAAACCTTGCGGACTGTAAGCCCCTACCAAGTAGTGGGTCGCCCGTGGTGTGTTACTCACGTACGTTTTCTCTCCTGAAAGCCGCCAACCGTCGCTGGTTTCTTCTAGCGAAGTGGTCCAACGGTCCGGGTCATCCGTACCGGGCTCGGTGGTCGCCAGCGTAACCACGATGTCTCCCGTTGCGGCCCGGGCAAGCTCCGGTGCTTCTGGGTGGATCGTGGCCAAGGCGTGAGCACCGCGTACTGCCTGCACTACCGGTAGCGGTATGAGGCCTCGAGCTGCTTCTTGAAACCAGGTAGCCATCTCGATCAAGGAGAGTCCCGACCCGCCCCACTTTACAGGCACAGCAAGGCCAAACCAGCCCAAGTGGGCACACCGCTGCCAACTACGGAGGTCGACGCCAGCCGGAAGCCGATCCCACTCGCGTAACTGTTCTGGGGTGATTTGCTCCCGCGACCAGCGACGTACAGACTCGGCGATGGCTTGTTGCTCCGGTGTCGGACTTAGATCCATTCGTCGTTCACCTTGATCACTTCCGTGGCAGACCGTAGCCTAACATGGCGATGATATTCCGTTGCACCTCATTGGTGCCCCCACCGAAAGCCAGCAACGGCGCCGTTCGGTATAACCACTGCAGCCGCCCATGCAGGGGTGCTGTCGGTTCATCGGGATGGAGTTGACCAGCCAAACCCAGAATTTCGATGCCAGTGTCCGCCAATCGCTGCGCAAGCTCGCTGACGAACACTTTGGCCATGGAGGATTCGGCGGCCGGTACGCGCCCTTGCTCGAGAGCCCAGGCGGTTTCGAGCCCGAGCATCCGCGCGGCTTCGATGTCGACTGCCAGACGAGCGATTCGCTCGCGGATCCAGGGAATGTCCCGAAGAGCTTTGCCGTTGAAGGATTGCTCGCGCACGAACGCCACCAGCTCGCGAAAGTAACGCCGCACCATTCCCACAGAGCCGATACTGAGCCGCTCGAAATTCAACGCCATGGCGGCATAGTAAAAGCCCATGCCGCGCTCGCCGATGAGGTAGTCGCGCGGCACCCGTACATTGTCCAGAAACAAAGCGTTGGTGCGCAAACCAGGCCACACGTAAATGGGTTGCACCGTCACTCCGGGTGCATCCATCGGTACGATCAAAATGGAAATCCCTTTGTGTTTGGGTGCCTCTGGTTCCGTGCGCACCGCAAGCCAGTTGTGGGTGGCTGTATGGGCCATCGTGTTCCACATCTTTTGGCCGTTTACGACCCAGTGGTCGCCCTCCAGCACCGCGCGTGTGCGCAGGGCCGCTAGATCGGTTCCAGCCTCGGGCTCGGAGTAGCCAAGAGCAAATTCTACCTCGGCATTTTGGATCTTCGGTAGCCAGTATTTCTTTTGTTCCTCGGTTCCCACACGCATAATCGTTGGCGCCACCGAAGTGACCGTGAGAGGCAACATCGGGGCGCCTGCGCTTTCCATTTCGTCCACAAAGATCCACTGATCGATCGCAGAGCGCCCTAGACCCCCATATTCCGGAGGCCAGGCAAGACCCCACCAACCCCGATCTCGCAGAGCGAGAATAAAGCGGCGCGCCAGAGGTCCTTGCCCTTCGTTGCCCGATTCTCTGAGCTCGGCCAGCAATTCTTCGGTTAGGTGTTCGCGCAAAAATGCGCGGACTTCCTCTCGCCAAGCCTGCTGTTCTGGAGTGAAGTCGTAACGCATAAACGGTGGCGCATTTTTGGACACACCACGATTTCGCGGTTGAAGCAACGGGAGGGAGCGACGTCACCTGTTGAACCCGGGAACCATTCCGCAGTAGAGGGAAAGGTGATGACGACACGACGGCGTAAATTTTGGGGCTGGGGGTGGGAAGACGAGGGTCTCGACCGAGCCGAGCAAGAGCGACTTGCGGCGTTACTCGCGGCGCGGTTCGATCTTGGGGAGCTTCGCGTGGGGGAGCCACCCCGACTCGAGGAGATCGAGCTTCGCGCACCGCGTGTCAGGATCCCCGCCTCGCTGGAAAGGTTCTGCACTGCAGATCCACACGAGCGTCTCAGCCACAGTTACGGAAAGTCGTTTCGGGATTTGGTTCGCGCTTGGCGGCGTCAGTACGACAACCCGGTGGACGTGGTTGCGTTGCCCCGCACGGAGGAGGAGCTCGAAGCAGTTTTGGCCTGGTGTCACGATCACACTCTTGCAGCCATTCCCTACGGAGGCGGGTCGAGCGTCGTGGGCGGAGTGGAGCCGCCGCGAGAGAGCCACTGCTCCGCCTGTGTGTCCATCGATTTGCGTCGCCTCGATCGGGTGCTGCAAGTGGACCGCACTTCCCGTGCAGCGTACATTCAAGCCGGGGTTTACGGTCCCGCTCTCGAGGAGCAACTGAAGCCTTATGGCCTAACCCTGCGCCACTTTCCCCAGTCCTTTGAGTTCTCCACCTTAGGTGGATGGATCGCCACGCGATCTGGCGGGCATTACGCCACTTTGTACACGCACATCGACGAGTTCGTGGAGGCGCTGCGCGTGCTGACACCCAAGGGATGGGTGGAAACTCGCCGCTTGCCTGCATCTGGAGCGGGGCCGAGCCCCGAGCGTTTGTGGATCGGTTCGGAAGGAACCTTGGGGATCATCACCGCAGCGTGGATGCGACTACAAGATCGGCCCCGGTTTCGCGCCGCTGTGTCGGTACGGTTCCCAGACTTTTTCCGCGGTGCCGAAGCCGTGCGAGCAATTGCTCAGGCTGGTCTTTATCCTTCCAACCTGCGGCTGCTCGATCCGGCCGAGGCACTTACCGCCGGTGCGGGGGATGGCTCTTCGGCTGTTTTGGTGCTTGCGTTCGAGTCGGCGGACCACCCGCTCGACCCCTGGATGGCGCGAGCTTTAGAGTGCTGCCGGGACTACGGTGGGGTTTACGACGAGGGAGCTTGGCGTACCCGTGAAGACTCTGGAGCTGGCCGCGAAGGAGCTGCTGGCGCGTGGCGGCAAGCGTTTTTACGGGGACCGTACTTGCGCGATGCCCTAGTTGGAATGGGGATGATCAGCGAGACGTTTGAAACTGCAGTGACCTGGGATCGTTTCGAAAAGCTGCACGCGGCTGTTCTCGAGACGGTGGGGAGGGCGCTGCGAGAATTGTGTGGTGCCGGCCAAATTAGTTGCCGCTTCACCCATGTGTACCCGGATGGCCCGGCTCCGTATTATACCATCATCGCCCCCGGACGCGGCGGTGACTTGCTCTCCCTTTGGGATGCGATTAAAGCCGCAGCTTCGGAAACTGTTTTAGCCAATGGGGGCACAATTACACACCACCACGCGGTAGGACGCGATCATCGACCGTGGTACGATCGAGAACGACCACTTGGCTTCGCCCAGGTGCTGGCAGCAGCCAAAAAGGCGCTGGATCCCCGAAACATTCTGAATCCCGGGGTGCTGATCGATGCCTGAGTGGTTGGCGGAAGGGACGAAATCATGAGAGAGGTAGAGAGGCGGAAATCGAAAGCAAAATCTGGGCGGCAAAAAGGGCAAGATGGGGGCGCTCCCTCGCTAGTGTTCGAGAGGGCTGACCTCGAACGGATCGTAGCCGACTTGGCGTGCACGATCGCGCCGGCGGACGTGGTTTCCTTGATGGAGCACGAGGCGGAATTACGCGCGCGTGTTGCCGCGCTCGACCCGCGGTTTGCATTGCTCAAGCGACAGTTGACATTGCTGCTCGACTGTCTGCGCGATCACTTGGCTGGCCGCATCCAACAGGTGCCCTATTCGACGATAGCCCACGCGGCCGCGGCGGTGTTGTACTTCGGCAATGAACTGGACTTGCTGCCGGATTTTCTGCCCCGCTTGGGCCGCCTCGACGATGCTGCAATCGTGGCCATTGCGTGCGAGCGTGTGGCCGAGGGCTTGCGTCGTTACGCTCGCGCTACGGGACGAAGTTGGCGTGGGATCGTTCCGCTTCAGCCGCGTAGGGCCACTGCCGGGCCCTGTTGAGGCGCCCGTCCAGGTGGCGACGGCGGCGCAAGACACGTTAGCGCATCGACGGGCATCCCAGTAAAGCGTTTCCCACCGCGACGAGAATTTCATCGATCGTTACCTGCTCGTCACCGTTGAGGTCGCCCGCTGCGCATTGGTCGACCACGGCCAATTCCAGAGCGATTCGGACGAGCAGGAGGATCTCGTCGATGGTCACCACGCGGTCGTGCGAGCAATCCCCGGGGCAGGAGACGACGGCACTGGCGGTCGGGGTGCGTGTTACCGATTGCGAGGTTGCGGTGGGTGTAGGCGTGGGAAATGCCGTTGGTGCTGTCGTGGTGCTTGGGCTTGGCGTGGTGGGTCTAGGTGTGGGCGTGTCGTCGGCGCACGCTTGATCTTCTTCCACATAACAGGTGGAAGGTTCCACAAACATAACGCGGCGGTTGGCCTCGAGCTGGTGCCGGCGTTGCAACCTTCCGCTGGGCCACCGAACCTCGAGGAGGCTTACGGCTGTGGCCGGGCCGAGACCGAAGTGCAACACTCCTTCGCCGTTTTGCGCAAAGTAAGTGCTGCTGGCTGAAACTTCTTGCACTTGCGCTCTTGCCGAGCCTGTGATGAGCGTGACCAGCGCGCCGATGCCAAAGCGATTCGACTCGACGCCACGTAGGGTAACCTGCAACCACGCATTGGAGTTCCCACCGTCGTTGCGAAACAAGAGTGGCGGAACCCCGTGGTCGTGGGTGAGCAAAAGGTCCAGGTCGCCGTCACGGTCATAGTCAAACGCCACCAAGCCCTGTCCGGCGCCGCGATCGAAAAACCCAACCTCGGCCGCTACCTCCTGGAACCGGCCTTCACCGCTGTTGCGCCAAAGGCGAGCAGGATCGGTGAAAAACGGGGTGAGATCGACCGGACCAAATTCCCGTGACGCGTACTCCTCGGCATCGCCCGGAACGATGCCGTTGGCCAAGGCAATGTCTTGGTCGCCATCGTTGTCGTAATCGAGAGCGGCAACACCCCACCCCCACATCCCGTCGCGCACGCCGGCCGCGTCGGTGATATCTTCGAAGACACGGTTACCTGCATACCGGTAGAGGCGGTTCCCAGTCCCGCGGTCCGTGCGCCCGAGGTAAATGGACGAGACGAACCAGTCGAGCCAGCCGTCTCCATCGAAGTCGGCGGTCACCGCACCCATCCCGTACTCGTCGGTGCCGACACGGGCCGATGCTGTGCCGTCGACGAAGGCCCCGTCGCCAATGTTCCAAAAGAGGCGGCTTTGGCCGAAGTCAGACGCAATCGCCAGATCAGGCAAACCGTCACGGTCGAAATCGACAAACCGGGGGGTGAAAGGGAAAATACCCGGTTGCGTTCCTTGAACTCCATCCACGCCCACCCCGGCCACGAGGGTAACATCCTCGAAGTACCCGGGGGCCGCCGCTCCACGGTTACGAAAAAGGTGACTCACCGGAGGGGGGACCGGAGGAGCGAACAGCGGAGACCAAACTTCGGTAACGAACAGATCAAGGTAGCCGTCGAGGTTGTAGTCGCCAAACGAAGCGCTGCGCCCGAGTGCGGCGCTGTCCACCCGGACACCCCGTATTTCCGCTTCTTCCGTAAAGCGGCAAGCACCGTCGTTGATGAATAGCCAATGGCGCGCCTGCGCGTAGCCGGTCACAAAGAGGTCGAGGTCGCCGTCGTTGTCGATATCCCCAAAGGCTGCACCGCGACCGGCAAAGAAGTCTTGTTGCGCGAGATCAGCAAGGCGCGACTGCTCCGTGAAGTCTTCGAAGGAGCCGTCTCCACGGTTGCGGTAGAGCGCATGTTCCACTTGTGCGGGAAAGTAGATGTCTGGCCAGTCATCCCCGTCACAGTCACCCACAGCCGCTCCGGCAGTGAATAGGAGATCACTCCCTCGTTGCGAAATCGGCAGCGCTTCGCGACCAATTTCAGTAAACACGACCTCAGCGCCAGCGGCGGCGACAAGCACGGCCACTGCCGCTCCTAGAATGAGCCCGATTCCCACCAGCCTGGCGGCCTCAGTCCGCATTCGAAAAGATCATACGCCGCCAAAGCACGGGCTAGCAATGACCGGTGGCCCGTTGCATGGGCAATTCCTCTCGGCAGGTAACCTCGTCGAGCGGAAGACTGCTCGCGCGGTTTCCATTTGGGTGCACGCGCACCCGCGCTTCCGCAGTTTGCCTACAGCGAGTGCGGGAGCTCGCCAACTAGCGCGCGCTGGCGCAAATAGTGATCGGCCAGTACAAGGCAAGCCATGGCTTCTACCATGGGCACGGCCCGGGGCAGCACGCACGGATCATGGCGTCCTTTGCCCTCCACTTTCGCTGGGCGGCCTTCACGGTCGACCGTATCCTGTGCCCTCGCGATCGTTGCGGTGGGTTTGAAGGCGACACGGAAGTAAATATCTTCACCGTTACTAATTCCTCCCTGAACCCCACCGGAACGGTTGGTAGCAGTGCGAACGCGACCGCTGGCATCGGTGACGAAAGGATCGTTGTGCTCGAAGCCCGTCAGCCGCGTGCCGGCAAAGCCGCTGCCAATTTCGAAGCCTTTTGAGGCCGGCAGAGACAACATTGCCTTGGCCAGGTCCGCTTCCAGGCGGTCGAAAACTGGTTCACCCAATCCGGGGGGTACATGGCGGCACACGCATTCGATCACTCCCCCCAGGGAGTTGCCGTCGCGCCGAGCCGCTTCAATCCGTTCGACCATTTGCGCAGCGATCGTTGCATCCGGGCACCGAACCGGGGTCGACTCCACTTGCTCGAGGGTGACGGTGGACAGATCGACCGTGGCTTCGATCGTGTGGACACTGCGTACCCACGCCAGCACCTCGACACCCGCCAGTTCGCGCAGCAGCTTCCGAGCAATGGCTCCAGCGGCGACCCGCCCAACGGTTTCGCGAGCGGAAGCCCGGCCACCACCTTGCCAGTTGCGGATTCCGTACTTGGCCTCGTAAGTGAAGTCCGCGTGCGAGGGCCGGTAGAGGTCCTTGAATGGCTCGTAGGCCGATGGGCGAGCGTCGGTGTTTCGAACCAACACGGCAATCGGGGTTCCCAGTGTCAGTCCTTCGAATACTCCCGACAAAATTTCTGCCTGGTCCGCCTCTTGCCGGGCCGTGGTGAGCCGGCTTTGACCAGGCCGGCGGCGGTCGAGGTCGCGCTGAATATCTTCCACGCTCAGCGGCAACTTGGGTGGACAGCCATCTACAACCACGCCAACAGCGCCACCGTGCGATTCGCCAAACGTGCTGATGCGGAACAAGTGCCCGAAAATGGAACCCATCTGACTGCTTGCACCTTAGGGGAGACCACCATGGGCCTCAAGCGGGAGCACTTAACACTCGTCCGTTTCTCCAAGCCGCTTGCCTGCCAGGGCTCTTTGCCGAGCACGATCAATAACCTCGCGAGGCACTGGATCAGTCCGTTGCATCCCCCAGCGCAACACTCCTGGCAGGACCAATCGCAGGAAACGTGCGGTCATGAGCATGGGATTTCGTTGCGGTACCGTCACTTCGTAACGCCGTCGATCGATGCAATCGAAAATCGCCTTCACAACGATTTCTGGGGGATATTTTTTCCCCTGGTACGAAGGGGGCTCGTCCTCTTTCAGCCAAATCTCCGTGTCGATGGGTCCAGGGTGAACCAAGGCAACGTGGATGTTCGAGCCCTCGAGATCGTGCCAAAGGCCTTCGCTAAATGCGCTCATGGCCGCTTTCGACGCTGCGTACAGCGACTCGCGTGGCGGCGTGAGCTTGGCCGCAAACGAAGAAACGTTGACAATCGTACCCTCGCCTTGCCGCAACATCACCGGAATCGCGGCCAAGGTGGTCCACACGCAAGAGAGGAAGTTAACCTGCAGGACACGTTCCGCCTCGTCCGCTCGAGTATGGTAGATGTGCTTGTGCTTCGAAACGGCCGCGTTGTTTACCAGCACGTCGAGTCGCCCTAGGCGGTCGACGGTGGTGGTAACGATGCTTTCCGCAAACTCCCGAAGACCCACGTCCCCAGACAGATAAAAAGAATTCGGTGAGTGCGCGCGGCACTGAGCAATGACTTGTTCCAGCAGTGCTTCCCGGCGCGCCACTGCTACCACCTGAGCGCCGCGTTCCGCGAACATCCGCGCCGCTACCGCACCAATTCCAGACGATGCTCCGGTAATCAAGACGACTTTGCCGTCGTAGTTCCCGGCCATAGAGTCCGTACTTTCCCCAAGCTTGTCTCGCTTCCTTGCGCCCTTATCCTAAGAGGGTTGTTGGCTACAAGACCCGAGAGCATTTCGTGGGACAAAGGCTTGAACGTTTTGCCGCATCAGCTTGAACTTCTCGGCTAGCTCTTGCCCCTCGATGAATCACTGCTGGGGAGCAGCAGCAGTTACGGGTGATAGTTCAGGACCCTAACGCCAGCAGATAGCGCAGAAGCGTGCGAACCCCGAACCCGGTGGCACCGCGCGGGTGGCAGGGAAACGGTTTATCCGTACTGGCCGTGCTAGAGAAATCGATATGCGCCCAAGGCACATTGCCCGTAAACTCGCGCAAGAACAACCCGCCGATAATCGTACCGGCACCGCCCTCGCCAACATTTCTCAAGTCTGCCACCGTGCTCTGCAATTCGCTGCGGTAATCTTCTACCAGCGGCAATTCCCAGAGATTTTCCCCTGAAGCCTTTGCAGCGGCAATGAGTTGGCTGACGAGTTGGGAATCGGTGCCCATGATGGCGGCGTATCGGTTGCCTAGGGCAGTGCGCACCGCCCCGGTGAGCGTGGCGAGGTCGATGAGGAAGTCGGGCTTCCGTTCGACTGCGTACGACAAAGCATCGGCCAAGACCAGGCGACCCTCCGCGTCGGTGTTCAGCACCTCGATCGTCTTGCCATTACGGGCGGTGAGGACATCGCCCGGGCGCAAGGCGCGTCCGCTCGGCATGTTCTCTGCCGCTGCTACATAGCCGCGCACCTCGACGTTAATCCCCAGATGGCGCACCGCGGACATCACTGCCAACACCGTGGCCGCGCCGGCCATGTCGCGCTTCATGGAGGCCATGCCCTCGGCCGTCTTCAAATTGAGGCCACCGCTGTCGAATGTGATGCCCTTGCCTGCAATGGCCACGATTTGTTTCGCCCGCGGCGGCCGGTAGACGAGTTCGATGAAGCGCGGAGGCTGCTCGCTTCCCTGTGCGACTCCGAGGATGCACTGCATCCGCGCGCGGCGCAGAGCGCCCACGTCAAAGACGCGCCCGCTCAAATCCTGATCTCGAGCAATTCGTTTTGCCTCGTTGGCGAGATACGCAGGAGTGACGACCGCCGCTGGGCGGTTGACCAGATCGCGGGCGTAGCAGGTGGCTTGGGCTAAGTGTTGAGCGCGATCGAGTGCGGACCGCACCTCGGCACTGGCCTTGGCGAGCAACACCAAGCGCGGTACCGTTGCTTTGGTTTGCCCGTTGCCCGCCTTCAGTTCGTCGAAGCGATACAGACTCAGGAGCCATCCCTCGACAACCCGTTCCAAGATCGTGGCCTCGGCATAGGCGGGAAGAGGCACGTAACCAACTTGGGTGGCTTGTAACTCTTGAGCACGGCTGGCGGCTGCTTGTGCCACGCGGTACCAGGTGTTCACAGCATCGCCTTTCCCCAACCCCACCAGCAAAATGTGGCGATAGGGCAGGCGACCGTGCGTTTGAAACAAAGCCTGCTCGTTTTCCTGGCCCTTGAAGCCTTGTTGGCGAACTTCCGGCACCAGCGCACCATGCAAGTGCTTGTCAAGCTCGGCCACGACGCCGGTTTTCCAGTCGGCCATCGTGGGGATGACCAACAGGTCCACGGCGAGCTTGTCCACGCTAACGGCAGATGTGGTGACTTTCATCCCTTCACCTCGTCGACCGACCCCGCTGCGTCTTGGCTGTGGCGGCGAAGATAGTCCAAAAGTAGCTCCCGCTCGTCGCGGGTGAGCGGCGGCAGACCACGGCGCACCATTTCTCCTTGCATCAGGGCTACCTTCATTTTCCACATCTCGTACGTCAGTGCGCTCGGCGCGTAGAGCCGATGGCACGTGTTACAACGGGATGCATATACTTTCGCGCCGGCAGATTCAGGCTCTGGAAGCGGAGCGTTGCAACTTGCGAGCAAATGCACCACCGCGGCAACGCTTCCCGCCAGCAACCAACGCTGAGGCACATGTGCGCGGTTCATGGGTCACGATAGTAGGCCACCTGCCCAGGCGTTTCTGCCACCCCCACCTCGATGGTTCCTTGAATCATGATGCCATCGCGCGCGAGTTCCCTCCGGATCTCTCCCGCCAGATAGCGAGCAAGCTCCTCGGCCGAAGTGTGAACGATCGGGAGCAACAACACGTCCTTGGCCGGGAAGCAAAACTCGTCGTCCTCGAACCGAACGAGAACCTGCGCTCCGCGCGTCTCGATGGAGAGGCAGTCGCTTTGGGCCGGCAACAAGGTCCGTTCGTCGAGCCGGTCGCATACCCGCCGCGTCACGTCCTTCACGATGCTGAAATCCAGCACGTAACCTTGCTCGCCCAACTCGCCCTCGATCTCCACGGACACACGATAGTTGTGGCCGTGAAGTGCTTCACGAAAGCCTTTGTAGGCAATGAAATGAGCGGCGTTGAACTTGAGGTAGTCCTTGCTTACGTACACGCGGAATTTTTTCGCCTCAGGCATCCCGGTGCTCTCCTCGGGTTTCCAACCGCGGCCCACCTGCGGGCGAACCGCACGTTAGCAGTTCCGAGCCTGCACTACCTAACGACCGCACGGCTGCAGTCAACCGCTGCCGTTGTCGGCTAAGGTTATGCACGACTCAATGGGTCCACCACTCCCGAACGACCTGGATGGCTGATTTGTTCAGCGGTACCGGAACAACCACGGGTTTTGCGCTCACTACCTCGATGAAATTGGTCCCGGTGCGCTCCACGGCTACAAGTACCGCGGCTATTTCGTGAACGCGATGGCGGCGGAGGAACTGCAACCACCGCCGAAACTCCCGACGGAAGCTGGCCATGCCCTCGGCTAGTGCGAAGGTGGCTTGTTGGGCAACGAAGCTTGCCGCGTCGGCCCGGGCGAATTCCGCAACCAAGCAACGGCCATCAAAGTGGGAAAGCCAGGTGCGAGCTCGATCAGCCAGCGACTCGCCCTGGCGTAGCCCCACGTGAGAAATCGCCAGAGCTTTCCCGCCACGGTGGAGGTGGGGGCTGAAACCCGCAACGATGCGACGAAGTACTTGGTCGCCTAGCGGACCACCGCTGTGATATCGGGGCCCGTTCGCGTACGGAGAGCAAACAAATGGCGGGTTTGCCACGATGCAGTGAAAGCGCTCGCCGGCCACGGGTGCATAAAGGTCGCCGAGCAGGAAACGCGCAGACTTGAGCCCATTCGCTTCCGCGTTGAGCTGGGCCACCTCCACGGCGCGCGGGTCGATGTCGACCCCCACGACCTTGTTCCCTCCTCGAGCGATGATCAACGCCAGCACGCCCGACCCGGTGCAGAGGTCGAGCATGCGTCCCGTAGCGAAGTGGGGCACGATCTCCGCTAGCATGAGGGAGTCGGCACCGGGAGGATACACTGGTCCACCGTGCTGCCGAAGCATGCTTGTTCTTGCTACATCCTCGAAGCGGTGGTCGGCCCACACAATTGCGCCAGAGACCGGTTCGGCACGCAAAGATGCGCGTACACTACGACCACACCGCTGAAACAAGCCAGCCTGAAGCCCAGACTCGAGAAGCTGGTCCGCATGGCCGGCGAGAAGTTCGTACCGTACCGGCCGTTCCAGCCAAAACAGTTGTAGCCACACACTCAGTGGGTCGGTGCGTTCTGCTAGCCGTGTGCCCCAAACCTCACGCTCGGCGGCGCCGAGTTCGTCAGCCGACCGAATTCCAAAGACCTGCTGTATCGCCTCGGGCGTATAACGTTGCCGACGGAGCTGCTTCACCCAACGGCGGAGGCATTCAGCCGCTTGTGGCTCGGGACGAACCTCAACTGTAATCTCGAGCGCCGTTGCTGCTGGATTTCGAACCATGGACAACGCTTACCACGACTCCCGCCGAGTCCGGAAGCCGTGCTGCCGCATCTTTTGAAGTGCGGCAGTCATGCCGCCGCTTTTTTTAAAACCCCACCAGGCAAGCTCCTGCATTTGAACCCTGTCCTGGGCCATCGCTGTCGGGATCCGTTCGCAAACATCGCTTTCACACCCCGCGGCGTTCTCCACGTGTACCATGGCGCGCGCAAAGACCCCACTGTGGGGCGATGGCAGCCCCGAAACAAGGAACGGATCCGTATGAAGGTGGGGTTAACGCGTCGCAGTGTCGCGTGTGGCACCCTCGCGTGTGACCTCTCGCAAGAAAGGCACCTTTTCGGTGAGTTTTGTCACGACCTTGTCTCGGTCGACACCAGCAAAATCTAGAATTTCTCTCAACAGCGGCAGCGCAGCACTCGAACGCAAAAACGCACTGAGTACCCCCGCAACGCCGCTTGCGTCGCCGCCGCTGTCGGTACCGAGCCCGTGAATGTCGAGCACGCGAATACTTTCAATTTGCTTAGCCGGCGCCATCAGTTCGGCCACGATCTCCGGTGCACGGTCGATAAGCGCTCGAGCAAGTTCGCGCACAATCAACTTGTCTGCGAGGGCATTCTCCGCTTCGCGCATCTTGAGCACCGCGTATGCCTCAGCCTCCCCTTCCGCCCGACGAGCACGTGCCAGCCTCTCGGCTGTCTGGGCCCTGCGCTCGGCCACCTCGAGCTCGCGCAAGGCGTGGATCAAGGCGATCTCCTTGGCTCGTTCTGCTTGCGCTTTTTCTTTGACCGACACCACCGCCTGTTCTGCTGCCTCTTTTTCGGCCTCGGACTGTAAGCGGGCTGTTTCCTGGGCCAGTCGCTCCACTTCCTTCAGGAGCACGGCGATTTCTTTCGCCCGTTTTGCTTCTTCCACCGCACGCTCTTTGGCGATTTGCGCCCGTTCCTGCTCCTCCGCAACGCTGATCAACTGAATCTCCCGGCGAACCTCCGCTTCACGAATTGCTTGGTCCCGTAAAATCTCGGCCTCGCGGATATTCCGTTCTTTGGCGATTTCCGCAGTTCGCATTCTTTGTTCGGACTGGAATTTGAATTCGGCGGTGTCGGCAAGTTGCTGGGTACGATATGTTTCGATGCGCCGCTGTTGCTCGGCTTCGGCAAATTCCCGCTCCTGGTCCAAAGCCAGCTTGAGCTTGACGGCTTCGACGTCTTGCCTGCGGATCGCTACCTCGGTGTTACGCTCGATCTCGTTGCGCTCGCGAGTCCGCTCCGAGGTTTCCAGTGTGATCCGCTTCAAACCTTCGGCGTCGAAAATATTCGAGGGATCCAGGTATTCCTTACTCGTTTGATCCAGGTGGAAAACCGACACATCTTCGAGGGTCAAGCCGTTGTACGATAGCGGTTCGAGAAGGAGATCCTTCACGGCAACGGCAAAGCCACGGCGATTTTCGTGCAGCTCTACCAACGTGGTTGCGGCCGCCACTGAACGGAGGGCACCCACGAGTTTTTCTTCCACCAGGGCACGGATTCCGTCGGCACTGAAGGATTTATCGCCAAGCGACCGAGAGGCCTTCTCGATGCTTTCCGGGTCGGTTCCGATCCGGATGTAAAACTCCGCTCCAATGTCCACACGGTAGCGGTCTTTGGTAATGAACGCCTCCTTGGCGACTTTGACTACGTCGAGCTTGAATGTCTCCAAGGAGAGCCACTGGATGTGGTGCACGATGGGTAGCACGATCGCACCGCGATCGATGACAACGCGCTTGCCGCCGAGCCCTGTTCGAATGAAGGCTGCGTTGGGTGGAGCCTTGACGTAAAAACGCAAACCCACTGCGCCCACGATGAGGACTACACCAAGAAGGACAAGCAAAACGATCCAGAGCGTCATCGTCCCCTCCTTTTAAGCGGCACGAAGCTCGGAACCATCCAGCCCATAGAGTCGCAAAAGATTGACAATATGGTGTCGGTAGCGGCTTGCGTCTCCGGGTTTGAGGGTAAAAACGTTGTCGCGAAACGAGATGACGTTTTCGTAAACTTCCTTGAAGTCGGGCGGCACGTTTTGTGGGTACTGGTGACAGAGATCCTCCCACATCGCTCGAAGCCATTTGCGGTCGACGTTTTCGATGACGATTCGCACCGGGGCTCCGGTTCCCGTGGTCTGGACCACAACCCGCGGTTGCCCGCTGGGGACCCCCGAACTCGGCATCGTCGGGGAGGGTGGAGAAGCGGCGGCGGAAGGTGCCGCTCCGGGCGCCGCCTGACTAGTCGGAAAGCTTCGCGCGGCAACTCCAGTGCCGGTGGCTCCAGCCTCGGCGGACTGCATGAGCCGTAGAAGCCGCTCTCTTCGCCGTTCCGCCTCTTCGAGTTCACGTTCGAGACCTCGTCGCTCCCCAGGACCCAGGCCAAGCGCAACGGGGAAGTACGGATATGCTTGCTCGCTGTGCTGGGTGAGGTCGAGGCCGATCATTTCTTCTTCGGCGTCGGCACGAACATCGACGAGCGCATTGACAATAACGACAATTAGGAGCGTGCCAAATCCGCACAGCGCATAGGTTGCAGCGACGGCGATGAGCTGTTTCCACAAAAGCTCGGGGTGCCCGTAGAAAAGCCCGCCTTCCAGGCCGAGCGAGAGCGTGGGCACTGCGGGGTTGACCTTGGCCGTGGCGAACACCCCGGTCAGCAGCGCTCCTAACGTGCCCCCCACCATGTGCACACCGACAACGTCGAGCGCGTCGTCGTAACCCAACTTCGGTTTTAGGGTAACCGCTGCGTAACAAAGGACCCCTGCTGCTAGCCCGAAAACTATAGAAGCCGCCGGGGTGACAAAGCCGGCCCCAGGGGTAATGCAAACCAACCCCGCAACTGCTCCCGACGCAGCGCCTAATACCGTCGGACGGCCCGAACGAATCCACTCGGCCACGAGCCAGCCGAGAGCTGCTGCGGCCGCCGCGGTATTTGTGTTGACGAATGCCACTGCAGCCAGGTGGCCCGAGGATAGGGCGCTGCCCGCGTTGAACCCGAACCAGCCGACCCACAACAGGGATGCACCGAGAACGGTCAGCGCCATGTTGTGGGGCGGTATGGCTTCTCCAGGGGTGTACCCAAGACGACGCCCGAGAAAAATTGCGGTCACAAGTGCAGACACCCCGCTCGAGATGTGCACCACCGTACCCCCAGCGAAATCGAGAGCGCCTACCTCGCTGGCAATCCATCCTCCGCCCCAAACCCAGTGGGCAAGCGGGTTGTAGATCAGCGTGGACCAAAGGAGCATGAACAGCACAAACGCAGGAAAACGCATGCGCTCAGCAAAAGCGCCCGAGATTAACGCTGGAGTGATAATCGCAAACGTTGCCTGGAACGCGGCAAACACGAAATGTGGGATCGTGGGCGCTGCGGGTGCAGCCGTACCCGCTAGTCCGTTCAAGAACGCATAATCTAACCGGCCAATCACCCCGTCCACAGTGGGCCCGAAAGCGAGCGAATATCCATAGACCACCCAGGTTACGCTGATCAGTGCGGCACAGAAGAAGCTGTGCATCAGCGTGGAGAGCACGTCTTTCGGCCGGACGAGCCCGCCATAAAACAGTGCTAGGCCCGGAATCGTCATCATCAACACCAGGGCCGTGCTGGCGAGCATCCACGCAGTGTCGCCACTGTCCAAGGTCGGGGTCGTTCCCGATACCGCCTCTTGAGCTGTAGCCGTGGATTCCCACTGGAGGAATCCGGCCACTGCCAGTGACGACCAACGGAAAGGTGCAACACACGCTCGATGCCACACCGACGACATGGAAGGACCTCCTTGTGCAGCGCGGTCTTGAAGCGAAAAATGCTGCCCGCCTTCGCGCCAGCGTGGGAGCTTTGCCACAACGCTATACCATCGCCCGGGCGATACCCGTCGCCTTCGCACGCGCGCTCCGCAGGGCTGCGACGACGTCATGGTCGGCTCCGCTACGGTGAACCGATTTGTGGCCTTTACTCCTTTTTGTGGGCCAGCACAAGCAACGGCGGGCGTCTCGGACAGCGAAGCTACGCCTCGAGGTGCGCAGGCGCCTGGGGGTGCTGCCGTGTCAGCGCCCTAGAAGGCGAAGCAGGGCCAAACAATGGTCACCAACTATGGCTTAGCGCGAGATATTCTCGATCCGCGCGTCCCCAACGTTTTGGGGTCTTTGTTTGTCGTCAGCCGCGCGTGCGCGGCTGCTTGCACGACTCCGCAACACCTCGTACAGCGAGGCCGCAAGCTATGCGCGAGCCGGCAAGCCACGGCGCGAGAGAACGACCCAGGGACGAGCGTGCTCGGCCAGGATGCGGGGTGCTTGGACTAAGCCACTTCCCCACGCTCGTAGGATGTACGGGCGAGGGTCATTGTAGTGCAGGTTGTCGGGCTCCCTCGCAGCTATCCTGAGCTGCGCCGGTGACTCCCTGGCCACATCGCTCAATGGAACGCTGCGGTTACGTCGAAATGCACCCGTTCCTCGTGCCCGCATCCACGGCAGAGAACGCGGGCAACGCGAAAACGGCGCGCTCCCACATTGCGGGAAAACTCCCCCATGCGTTGCACGGGTTCCCCACAGCGTGGGCAGCGGTATCTTTCTAGCGTGACGTCGATCTCATCGAAGCGGCCGACGACCACAGCGCGCTCGATCGTTGCCCCAGGACGTTGACGCCGCGCGCGGCGTTCCTGCCAGCGGCGTGCAGCCACGGCCACTAACGCCACAACAATCGCCAGCGTAAACAGGATGCTCATCATGACTTACCGATCGAAGGTCGGCCCGCTCAAACGCTGTAACGCGTGATCGAGCTGTTGGTGTGACCCGACCAAGACAAGAATATCCCCAGCCCGAAGGGGTTCATCGGGCTCTGGGTTGGTTATGGGTTTGCCGTTGCGGACGATCGCAATCACGGTGGCCCCTGTTTCCTTGCGAAGCCGCAGGTCGCGCAACGTGTGGCCGCAGAGTGGCGAATCGCGAGTGACCAGAAACGATTCCGTGGTGGTCGCGGCCAAAATCTCGTCGAGTTGATCGAGGGTTTGCCGAGGAAGCTCCAGCCCGCGAAGCATGCTGTAGCCCTCCTGCCGAATGAGATCGACTTGGGCGTTGATGATATTGCGCGGAACACGCAGTAGCCGGAGGACTCTGGCAAAAATTTCTACCGATGTTTCGAATTCCTCGGGGATGACTTCCGTTGCCCCAAGCCGACGCAAGTCCTCGATCTCAGCCACGTAGCGCGTGCGCACGATGATGGGAACCTCCGGAGCAAGATGGCGCACCTGCGAAACGATGCGCCGGGTGGCCGCCGCGTCGGAGATTGCGATAACGACAACCTGGGCATTTTCCACACCAGCAGCCCGCAAGACTTGGGGCCTGGTGGCGTCGCCGTACACGACGTTGGCCTTTTGTTCCCGTGCGCTGCGCGCACGGCGCGGGTCGAGCTCGACAACAACGAAAGGAATGCCCGTGGCCGTCAGCACGCGTGCGAGATTTTCCCCGTTCAGTCCAAACCCGACGATGACCACGTGTGGGACTTCGCGGTCGCTCCGGGCGGCAGGGGTCGACGCAACCGGCGCGAAGCGGCGTTCCCACCACGACCACATGGGTTCGCTCCATGCCATGAGAAACGGCGTGGGTAACATGGTCAAGACAGCCACGGCGACAAAACGCTCGTACACCGGTACATCGACCATCCCCAGTTCCATCGCAGCCCGAAGCAACACGAATGCAAGTTCGCTCATCGAAGCCAGAGCCACCGCTGCTTGCAGAGCTACCCGCCCCGATCGGTACAAAACACGGATGATGGCGAACACCACGAGTGCCTTGCCGACTAACAGGGCCAGCGCCGTACCGAAAAAGAAGGGGAATTGAGCGATCACGGCTTCGAGCGGTACGAGCATGCCCACCGACAGGAAGAAGATGCTGTTTAGAGTGTCGCGAAAGGGCAATACATCGGCGACGACGGCATGGGCGTATTCCGACTCGCTGATGACCAACCCCGCGATCAGAGCGCCGACGGCGAGAGAGAGCCCGACTTGGCCGGCAATCCATGCTGTACCGAGCGCCACCACGACGATCGTTCCCGTAAACACCTCGCGGCTGCGCATAGCGACGACGCGCCGCAAGACCGCGGGCAAAAGCAAGCGTGCTGCCACCACGATGACGGCAAGACCAAACAGCGATTGCAGGAGCAATCGGATTACGCCTTGCCAGGTCCAGGCATCTGGAGAGGCGATGCCGCGAAGGAGGAGCATCAGCGGAAGTAACGACAAATCTTGGACCAGGGAAATGCCCAAGCAAATGCGACCATGGAGTGCGTCCATTTGCTTGCGGTCGGCAAGGACCTTCAGTGCGATGGCCGTACTAGAATGGACTACGGTGAACGCCGCCAGCAACGCTACGATTGGCGCACCACCGCCGGCGGTGACGGCCGCCGCTACCAGCCCGCCCGTTGCGCCAAGCTGGATCATGCCTGCCAAAACAATGCGGGCGCCTAGCTGGGTGAGTTGGGCAAAGGAAAGCTCCAAGCCCACGACAAACAACAGCAGAATGAGGCCAATTTCGGCAAGGGCGCTGACCGTCTCGCTTTGATCAATCAGGCCAATTCCGTGTGGACCAATCACCGCGCCCGCCAGCAAGAAGCCCACCAATGAAGGAAGCTCGAGGCGTGTAAACACCACGGCGATCGACAACGCAACGGCCAGGATCAGAACAAAGTCGGCGAGGAATTCGTTATTAGGCATATCGTCGTGGTGGCTTTCCCACGGACAGGTGCGCGAGTGCAAGAAGGGAAAAAGCCTTAGGGCCCGCGTAAGACGCCGCTATCTAGACTCGGGCACGAGCGTGAGCCGGGCCATAGGCAGTGCGTCACACCAGCGGCTTCGACGCAAAAGCCTCCATCGCGCTAACCTTCGGCATGGCTTTGGCACGACTATGCCTCCCCTGGTCCGCGCTCGCCGTCCCACGCGCGGTGCAAACCCAAGTACAGGTGAACGCGGCGCCCTTCTTTTGGCCCCGGGGAGCCGTTAAAGGTTCGCTAGCTCGTCATCCAACGGCAGTTTTCGCCACCGCTGTAGCGTCGCGTCCAAAGTGGCGAGGAGCAAAGATGCGGCAAAGAGAACCAGCAAAGGTACGAAGCCGAAGTGCTCGATCGAAATGTGGTACGTTGCCAAGACGATTGCCAACCCCGCGACGGTTCCAAGAACTCCACCTCCAACCAAGTACGCGATGGAGACGCGGAGGGAAAAGAGGCGACAAAACACCATGAGAAGAGCAGTCAGGGTCAGAGCACCGAAAAAATAATACGGAACCAAAATCAAATAGTGCAGCATCCTACCTCCTTGCCGGTAAACTACCAGCCTGCAAGCTTTGCCGCACGCTCGCGGTGGTAGTGCGCGTCACCCAAGAAACCGCGGTCGAAGACGGCACGTCGAAACCATAAGTGCAAGTCGAATTCCCAGGTAAAGCCAATGCCGCCGTGGAGCTCCGTAGCGTCGCGCGTGATGCGGTCATAAAGGTCGGTCAAATGGGCTTTTACCATGGCAGCGTGGCGCTCGGCTTGGTCACGAATATGGTCGTATGCGTGCGCTGCGTACCACCACAAGGAAAGCGCGGGCTCGAGCTCACAGGCCATGTTGGCGAGCTGGTGTTTGACGGCTTGGAACGCGCCAATGACCTGCCCGAACTGTTCCCGTGTTTTTGCGTAGCTGACCGCCATTTCCAGACAACGCCTTGAACCGCCAAAGGCATCGGCAGCAATGAGAATGCAGCCAGCGTCGATCGCTCGCTGAAGGCCCGAGGCCGGCCCCTCCAGGGGGGTGGCGGGAGTGCCCTCAAATCGTACGTGTTGTACCTTCCGGGTCATGTCGACGACCGAAAGGGGCGTGATGGTTACCCCGGGAGCACCTCGCTCCACCCGGTAGACGCCAACTCGGCCATCAGCGCTGCGCGCTCCGACAAACAAAGCATCTGCAACATTGGCGAAGGGGACAAAAAGTTTTTGCCCGTTGAGACCTTGTCCGTCAAAAGTCGTCGACCAGTGTTGAGGGTCCCACTGACTTCCCGCCTCGCCCCAGGCAACGGTACCAATGCTCTTCCCCTCGGCCATCGCGGGGAGCCAACTGCGACGTTGCTCTTCGCTGGCACCTTCGATGACGCAAACGGCCGCGAGGGCATGTCCTAGGAACGGCCCGGGTGTGCAGGCATAGCCCAATTCCTCCGCTGCCAGTGCGAGGTCGAGCAACTCCAACCCAGCCCCGCCGTACTCTGGTGGCACGATGAGCCCAGGTACGCCTAACTCGCTCAGCGCCTGCCACAACGCAGGGTCATGAGCTGTTTCGGTTTCCATAATCGCACGCACGCGGGTTGTCGGGCACTGCTCGGTTAAGAACCGCCGCAAGGTTTGTTGAAACAAGAGTTGGTCCTGGGACAAGCCAAAGTCCATGGGTGGTTACCCTTCCTTCCTTTCGCGAGCCTGACCGCGCTGCGTTGCTGGGTCGCGCGGGAGCCCAAGGCCGCGCTCGGCAATCACGTTGCGCTGAATGTTCGCCGTGCCACCGGCAATGAGGATTCCAAGAGACCACATGTACGCCGTGAGGAACATACCCATTGCGGGGGCCTCGCTCTCCCCAGGGGCTAACAGTCCCCGATCGGAAAGCAGGTCCATGGCCAGACGAGCCACCTCGTAGCCGAGCGTGGAGCCGTAAAGTTTGGTGACAAGCCCGGCAATGCCAGGGTCCTCCCCACGTGCTTGCATCGTGAGCAAGCGGTAGCCGTGGTACCGATTGGCTAACACCTTCGTTTCCAGTTCCACCAAGCGAGCACGTAGCACTGGATCTTGAATGGCAGGGCGGCCCCGTAACTCTAGAGCGTGAGCGAGATAGCGCACACCCTCGAGCACCCGCTCGCTCAGAAGTGAGCTACCGATCAGATTGCGTTCGTGTTTGAGGGTGGAGCGGCTTACCGCCCAGCCTTGGCCGCGCTTGCCGACGAGGTTCGCAACAGGGACGCGGACGTTGTCGAAAAACACTTCGTTAAAGTCAGCTTCCCCGGTCATTTGCCGCAGCGGGCGTACGGTGATGCCGGGGCTTTTCATATCGATGAGCAAGTAACTAATTCCCTCGTGCTTGGGTTTTTCCGGGTCGGTACGAACCAGCGCGAACATCCAGTCCGCCGTGTCGGCGTTGGAGGTCCAAATCTTGTGACCGTTGACGACGAAAAAATCACCGTCGAGTTCCGCTCGGGTGCGCAGCGACGCCAAATCGCTGCCCGCACCAGGCTCGCTGTAACCTTGGCACCACTGGATTTTGCCAAGCAGTGTGTCGCGAATGAATCGTTGCTTTTGCTCTTCGGTTCCGTGCTCGAGCAAGGTGGGAACGAGCATGCTCGGGCCTTGACCAATCAGCTCGCCGGGAGCTCCGGCTTTGCGGAACTCCTCTTGGATGATGGCGAGTTTGAGCGGATCGAATGGCTGCTCGCTGCCACCGTAACGGCGGGGAACGTGCCGGTAGAGATAGCCGCGCTCGATGGCGGCCAAACGAAACCGCGTGGCCCGCTCGTCCGTGCGGATGGCCAAACCTAAGCTCATACCGCGAGGGTTGAGCGGTGGAGCACTGGCGCGATCGTCGTCGGTCCAGTGTTCGGCCAAAAAGGCGCGGACTTCTTCGCGAAACACTTCGTACTCGGGGCGAAAGCGCAAATCCATGATGGGAACCTCTAAAAATTGGGCGATTACCGAATGTTCCTTTTTGGCACAACCGGGGAGGGCTGGCGCAGGCAAGAAGCGTTTCCACTCCGATTGCGTCCCCCTGGGAGCACATTGCGCTAGCTCAGCGTTCCGGCGCGTGCCCGTACCGGGCACAGAGAGAAACGGCAGTGCACCCACGGTTGCCGTGCCCATGCACCTTTCCACCCTGGTACGGCGTTCCGGCTAGGCGACAGTGCGGCAGGAGTTGCGCCGCCCGTGGTGTTTCTTTCGTGACGGGGCTCAACTGGCGCGAGCGCGTAACTGCTGGATGGAAGCGGCGAGATCTCTTGCCCTCACGACGCGCGGGAACAAAAAAGGCGGAGGCGACGGGTACCGTCGCCTCCGCCTGGCCGAGCGAACTCGCTGCCTAAGGTCGCCCCAGGTTACTGAGCGACCAACACGTTTGTGACCTCGATGTCACCCAGTGTTTGCTGGCCCAGAGCCGTGAATGCACCACCGAGGGTAAAGCCGGTGATGTTTCCGGCGCTCAGGTTTGCGCAACTTGCAGGCTGACCAGTTACGCATTTCGCTTCTGCCGGGTAGCTCGGATCGTCGTTTTTGCAGAGCACTGTGGCGCAGGCTTGGCCAGTCGTGAAGAGCAATGGATTTGGTGTTCCCCGCGCAGATTCTGGGTCCGCATCGGTGCAGAAAGTTGGCTGGCATGCCCCAATAGCGGTGCCGATCCCGATGGCGTTCACAAGGAGGGCGCTTCCTGCACCACCCTGTCCCGAGAGACTAAGCTGCACGGGCCCGCCCGGATCGCCCGCTTCCGGACAACTATCCTGCGTAATGTTCACGTCGATTCCGCTCAAGCTCTCGCACCCGACGATACCGGCTGCGGAGTTTCCTGGCCCAAACACCGCAGCACATGGGCGTTCTGCAGGGCACTCGGCCGGTTGGGATGCAAAGCCGGTGGTGCAGGATTCTACGAACGAACCATCGGTGTAGAAAATGGCTCCGCCGCAGGTCTTGTACTCCGCACCACGGACGCAGGCGCAGGCAAGGGTGGAGATCGGAATTTGCGGGAACTGCACGCTTGCCGCCGGGATGACGGCGGTAATTCGCCCGTTGCGCTCCTTGCCGATCTTGAGTTGCTGGGTGCCCTGCAAGCCGAGACCGATCACGAGTGGATCGCCGTGAACCACAGCCCCACTGGTGCCTGGTTGCAGAGACTGGTCTGGACGCACGACCCCTGGTACCAGTGAATAGGTGACCGTGGTCTCTTCGGTGCAGTTTGCCGCACACCCATCACCTCCAAAGGTACGGCAAGCCACACACTTGCCGTTCGGGCACTCATCATCGCTGTTGCAGAAGGTGTAGGGCTTGTCTCCACCATCGCACACGCCCTTGTACTCGTCGTTTTCGGTGAAGCAGTCGTCGTCCTTCGTGCATGCCTGGCCAGCCTTTGCTGTACCCACGCACAGGCCGCCGTCGTCGCACTCTTCGTCGCCTTCCCTTTGACCGTTACCGCAAACGGCTTCGCCACCGCCAACTGGGATGCACTGGCTGGTGAGCAGGCTATTCACTGCTTGGATAATCTCGTCGATTGTCACCTCGCGGTCCCCATTTGCATCGGCCACAGGACACGTGGAGACCTGCGCGCTACCCAACGCAATGTTCACCATGGTGATGATCTCATCCACGGTAACCTCTCCGTCCCCGCCGCAATCGCCCAAGCACCGCTGCTGCGCCACTCCCACCGAGGCCCAGGCAAGCCCGCTGAGAACGGTCAGCGAACTCAAAATGAGGAACTTCTTCCACCACGGACACTGATTGCGCTCGTACATATCGACTCTCCTTCCCAAAATGTGGATCTCGTCACCCTCCCAAACTTCCTCGCTTTTACGGCGTTCCAACCATGAAGTGCTTGGCGTATCCCACATGAGACCTTTCTTTGCAATAAAGGTCACAGCGTGGTCAAGATGGTTGCGACGAAAAGCGTCGAAAAAGAACGGTGGCGTCGGCCAGGTAGGACCGTGCGAGTCAGCACTGCGGCGAGTGGTGGGATTGTTCCAGGCCTTGGCCGCATTGGGTGTCGCCCATGAGGCAGTACAAGCGTTGGTGGTTGACTGCACTGCTTCTGGCAACCGTGCTAGGGGTGGCTTGGCAGCGCCAGCGCATTCTGGTGGCGGTGGCGGGGTTCCTCGTTGCGGGCGATCTACCAGTGCGGAGCGATGCTATCGTGGTGCTTTCCGGTTCCATTCCCGACCGGATTCTCGAGGCGGTCGACCTGTACCACGCGGGCTTTGCATCGCAGGTATTGTTGACCCAGGAAGGGCGCTTGCCCGGCCTCGATGCGTTGCGGAGCCGCGGGGTGCATTTGCCCGAAAGACACGAGCAGAATCGGGAGATTGCACTCGCCTTGGGCGTGCCCGCGGAGCGCTTGGAAATTTTGCCGCGACGCGCGACGAGTACCCTGGCCGAAGCTCGTGCCCTCGTGCAATGGCTGCGCGAGCGGCACCTGCAGCGGGTGCTGCTAGTAACCTCCCGCGCCCATGCTCGGCGGGCAAAGGCGATCTTCCGTGCGTTGGCGGGGGGGAATCCGGAAATCCTTGTGGTGCCTTCCCGTTACGATCCGTTCGATCCGCAAACGTGGTGGCATGAGCGTGCCTTTGTGCGGCGAGTGGTGACGGAGTATGGGAAACTACTGACCTGGTGGTTGATCGACCAATGGCGGACGAAAGAGGCCGGGGTTTAGCCGTGAACCTTGGGGAGAAGAGTGGCGTGGTGCCAATCTTTCTCGAGGTAGCGCCAGAGCAAATTGCGTATTGGAAGTTTTTGTTCGAGTCGTACCAAGAACTCGCCATCGTGCGCACCCTCGACCGGAAGAAGGCGGTGATCGTCGTGTTGGCCATGCAAGACTTTCTTCCCGACGTGCGCCGAATTCTCGAGGAGGCTTGCCCTTACACCGGTGCCCGGGAGGTTGCACCACCCGCCAACCTCAGCGGCGACTGGCTTTTGTCGGAGCTGGAGACTTAGGCGCCAGCCCTTTCCGGTGCGGCGTTCGTGGCGGTCACTCGGGGTCGACCAAACACATACGCCACGCCAATGCTGGCGGCATATAAAAGCACAAGCGGAGTGGCCATCAGGAGCTGCGAGGCCACGTCAGGCCCTGGAGTGAGAACGGCGGCGGTAATGAAAATGCCCACCACCGCATACCGCCAGTAGCCCAGCATGGTTTTGTGCGTTACCGCCCCGGCACGAGCTAGAAAAAACGTAATCACCGGCAGCTCGAACGTGGCCCCAAAGGCAAGCAGCATCCGGGCAGTGAAGGATAAGTACTCGCTGATCCGCAGTTCCGGGCGAACCCCGATGGTCGCATATTGATCGAGAAAAAACCGATACCCAACGGGCAACACCAGTGCATAACAGAAAGCGGCGCCAGCAACGAAAAAGAAACTGGCAAAGAAAACAAAGGGCAGGGCGTAGCGCTTCTCGTGGGGATAAAGCCCCGGCGCCACAAACCGCCAAAGCTGATAAAAGCTCCACGGGCTCGAGAGAAAAACCCCCGCGATCAATGCCACCTTGAGCTTGGTGAAAAACGCTTCGACCACACCGGTACCAATCAGGTTGACCCCGTGGCCAGGGTTTGGCGTCTGCAAGATGCGCGCGGCGTGCAGAGGTTGGGTGAGAAAGGCAAACAATAGGTCGGCAAACTGATAACAAATGAGGAATGCTGCGCCGATGCCGAGCAACGCCTTGATCAGCCGCCAGCGCAGCTCTTCAAGATGCGCCGTCAGCGGCATTTTGACATCATCGGGTGAGGTCGACATGAGAACAAGAAAACTAAGTCGGCTGCACCTCAGGTTTGTTCTGTCCGACTTCGCTCGTGCTGGCCTGCTGCTGCGCGCTCTTTTCTGGGTCGTGTTCCGAAGCGACCCCCGTTTCCCGCTCGACGGTAGCCTCGGGCCGCGGACCGTTTTGGGCACCGAACTTGGCCCGTTCGGCGGCGCGGATTTCTTCCTCCAACATCCATCGTGCTCGCTCGAGCTCGTTGCTGATTCCGCTCGTTGCTTTGCGCAGCTCCGCAAGCCCTTTGCCGAGTGCCCTTGCAATCTCAGGCAGCCGTTGCGGCCCGAGCACGATCAGCGCCACCAAGAGAATCACGAGCAATTCCGGAGTTCCGATCCCGAACATCACCGCACGCCCGGCATGGCACCGTAAAAGAACACAAAAACTCTGTCAAACTGCTCGCGGGGCCACACCCTCGCCGAGGACGCGCCTTCGTCTGTGCCTACTGGCCCGTACGCCCGCGGTTGCCATCACCACCTACGTTCCCACTATAACCCCAACGTTGCCGCACCCTGGTGGGGGCGCATGGCAATGCGCCCGCCGTCTCCTTTGCCACGGACCTTTCCCCCGCAACCCCGACGCCGCCGGCGCATGGAAGGGGCGCACGGCCGTGCCCCCCTACCGGCACCAACGTTACGTTGGGATCAGCCAGGGCCTTACCGAGCGGCGCTACACGGGCCAATACCGTTCGAATGCTTGTCGAAACTTTTTGAGCAGCACTTTGGCGCTATCGGTCAACGGCGGTTCCGGCAGCTTGGGCCGCTCTCCGGCGAGTTCGCGGGTGACAGCGTGAGTACACTGTACGAGAGCGGTCAAATCGTACCCACCTTCCAGAACCGCTGCGATGCGCCCACCTGCGGTGGCTGCTGCGACCTCGATGAGCGTGCGTGCTAGGTAGCGGTATCCAACTTCCGTTAGTTCCAGGTTGGCCAGCGGGTCGCGGCGATGGCCGTCGAAACCTGCCGATACCAAGATAAAGTCGGGCCGAAACGCCAGGGCAATCGGGCGGATGATTTCTTGAGATAAGTGGTAAATCTCTGCGTCGCCAGTTCCGGCTGGTAGGGGAAGGTTGACGGTAAACCCCTCGCCAGCGCCGGTGCCGACCTCGGTGACATTCCCGGTTCCAGGATACAGCGGCCACTGATGGAGCGAGAGGTAGAGAACGTTCGGGTCGCGCTCGTAAAAATGTTGGGTGCCGTTGCCATGGTGAACGTCCCAGTCCAGGATGAGGATCCGTTCCACGCCGAAACGATGGCGCAAATGTTCGGCGCCGATCACTACGTTGTTGAAGAAACAAAAGCCCATGGCCCGACGGAATTCGGCGTGGTGTCCCGGTGGGCGCACGAGCGCAAAGCCATTTTCGACTCCTCCGTGGACCACGGCTTCCAACAAAGTCAAAAAGCCCCCAGCAGCGAGCCGCGCGGTATCGTACGTATCAGCACACGCAGCCGTATCGGGGTCGAAGTGCACGAGCGGTTGGCCTGCAGTGGCCGCAACACGCTCTACGTAAGCAGGATCGTGGGCCCGACAAATCTCCTCCAGGGTCGCATAGCGGGCCGGCAAGGTTTCCACCGAGTCGCGTACCTCCTCGGCCCAGGACACCAGTGCCAGCATTCGCTCGGGACGCTCTGGATGATGCCGCCCCGGTTGATGCCGTGCGTAACTTTGGTCGATAACGATGGCAGTCGGAAGCATCTTGCCTTCTCCTTCAATCCCTAACCGTTTGGCTCAAGGCGCGACCCGGCTCAACTCCCGCTCTGCCGAAATGGGGTTCAATGGCGACGGGACAGAAGCGACCGACCTGCTGCCCGGGCCGTGTTCCCCTTGAGCTTCACGCAACGTTCGGCTTGCCTGGAAAGGCACGATGGCGAGAGGCAACGAAGGTGAAACATCGGGCGGTTGGTGGCGTACCTTCCAGCTTTTCTTCTTCTGGTCGGGCGTGGTGGTCGTTGCCGCAGCCGGGGCGGCGGCCGTTCTCGTGTACCGGGAGCTGACCGAAACCCTGCCGCCACTCGACCGGGTCGTGAACTATCGCGCGCCAATGACTACGCAAATCTTTGCTCGCGATGGGACGCTGGTCGGCGAGTTTTTCGACGAGAAGCGATACGTGGTTCCGTTGGACCGTATTCCCATGCTCGTCCGCAACGCATTCATCGCCGCGGAGGACGATCAGTTCTACCAGCACCGAGGCGTCGATCCAGCGGGCATCGCGCGCGCGATCTTGCACAACATGTCCAAGGCACAGGGCGTCCAGGGAGGCAGCACCATTACGCAGCAGGTGGTCAAGCAAATATTGCTGACACCGCGCAAAAGTTACGAACGCAAGCTCAAGGAGATCTTGCTTGCCATCCGCTTGGAAAACACTCTCACGAAGGATGAAATCCTCTACCTCTATCTCAACCACATTTACCTGGGTGCGGGAGCTTATGGCGTTGCCGCGGCGGCGGAGGTGTACTTTGGCAAGTCGGTGGACCAACTCAGCCTGGCAGAGGCAGCGTTACTAGCTGGTTTGCCGCAGGCCCCCAGCCGTTACTCGCCGTTTCGTCACTGGCCGCGGGCAAAAGCCCGCCAGCGCTACGTATTGGAGCGGATGGCAGCCGTGGGCTTCATCACCCCAGCCGAAGCGGTGCTGGCGTCCAACGAGCCCATTGCCTTGCGCCCGCGGCAGGGCAACTTTCTGCACGCCCCTTACTACGTCGAGCACGTGCGCCGTATGCTCGAGCGGCGCTACGGGGGGCAAAGCGTGTATCAAATGGGCCTACGGGTCTACACTGCGCTCGATCTGCGCCTTCAGGCCTTGGCCGAAGAAGCCCTGCGCAACGGGATTGCGGCGCTGGAAGAGCGGCAACGATACTCGCCGGCTGTGCGGTCGCTGACGGCCAAAGAGCAGGAGCACTTTTTAGCCGAGCAAACCGCGACCCTCGGCGGGCAGGCGCTAGAGCCTAACAAATGGTACGAGGCCGTGGTCGTTTCCACGCGCAATGGAATCCGCGTACGTGTTGGCCCCTTTTCCGGTACCCTGGATACCTCGCTTGGTCCGCGTTTGCGAGTTGGGGATGTCGTGCGCGTGCGTTTGCGCACCATGCCCGGAGACAACAAAGGAGAGCTAGCCCACGATTTTATGATCGATGCCGACTCTCTGGTTCAGGGGGCCGGTGTGGTCATGGACCCAACCACCGGCGACGTGCTGGCCTTAGTCGGAGGGACCAACTTTCACGCCAGCCAGTTCAATCGCGCTACGCAAGCGAGGAGGCAACCTGGCTCGGCCTTTAAACCCTTCGTCTACGCTGCCGCGTTCGATGAGCGCTTCACCCCAGCTAGCATCATCGTGGACGCCCCTATTGCCTTTCCCGACAACAATGGCGTCTGGGCACCCCAAAACTACGAGAATCGCTTTTTTGGCCCGACCACGCTGCGCGAGGCGCTGACCTTTTCGCGCAACGTACCAACCGTAAAACTTGCTCACCAAATTGGTTTGAAGCGTTTGCTTCCCTTCGTGCGGAGCCTGGGTATTCGCAGTCCGTTGCCGGCAAATCTGTCGATTGCCCTGGGGGCCGCGGAGGTGACCCCACTGGAGCTGGTGGCTGCTTATTCCGTGTTCGCCAACCAGGGTGTTTTGGTAGAGCCACGCTTTATTTTGCGCCTGAGCGACCAATCCGGCCAGACCTTGGAAGAAACCGAGCCCAAGCTTCGACCGGTGCTGTCGCCGGAAACGGCATACATCGTGACCGATGTTCTGCAAGACGTTATCGAGCGCGGTACCGGTCAGCGTGCCAAGGGTCTTGGTCGTCCGGCCGCTGGCAAAACCGGAACGACGAACGACATGAACGACGCCTGGTTCGTGGGCTACACCCCACAATTGTTGGCTGGCTTTTGGGTCGGGTTCGATAGCAAACGTTCCCTTGGCCGGGGCGAGACGGGTGGCCGAGTTGCCGCTCCCATTTGGCTTGCCTTTATGCGCGAGGCACTTGCAGGAGCCCCGGTGGTCGACTTCCCCGTTCCCGGCGGGATTCGGTTCGTCGCCATCGACCCCTCCACCGGGCAACGAGTTGCACCAACAACGCCCGGAGCTGTGCTCGAGTGTTTCCGCGCTGGAACCGAACCCAAATGGAATGACAGCGCCGTGGCGGCCACCACAACGGGAGCTGCTGCCGTGCCGCGAGAGCAGCAACGTCTGGAGGTGGAAAACTCGGATTTCTAGCCTGGCACGGCGTTGCTGGAGCAACGCATAGGGACAGCCGTTTGCCCGCGAACGGCCGACTCGCCTGCCTGACCCGCAGGAAGACCGCAAGGGTTTTTTCCAGAGCAAAAGGGGCATGCGTTTTATTTGCTTCCAGTGCGGAGGGGGTTCTCGCTGGGCCAGTCCGGTAACCGGAATTATAAGTGGTTCGCAGACACGGCCGGTTCTTGGCCCAGTGGAGATTGTGGGATATACGGCTCAACGCGGCCGGTCCGCGAGGCAAGCACCAATGATGGAAAGCAAAGCCGTTTCGCCGAGGCGCTGCACGCATTGCGGTCGCGAGGTGCGCGACACCTTGCACTATCGTGACTCGTACCTCGTGGATTTTCATTTTCTTTACACCGGCGAGGTGGAGCAGGATGAATTGTGGGACGAGCATGCAGCGGTAACGCGCGTGGTCGTGCATGTTCGCAATCCCCGGTTTGTGTTTACTTGCGTCGATTGTTACGCCCGTCCCTCGGTGCGGCGCGAGCGCGAGCGTCTGCTTCGCCCGGAACTCGAGGACGCAGGATGAAGAAGCTTCACGACGCGCACTTAGCTGGCCGCTGGTACCCGGGAGATGCGGTGACACTGCGCCGGGAGATCGAAGCGAGGCTGGAGCGTGCCCATCCACTGCCGAACGTTGTGCCGGGTGCGCTCGTGGTCCCGCATGCTGGCTACATGTACTCGGGCGACGCAGCGGCTTTTGGCTACGCGCTCGCTTCGCGGCGTAAAATCAAGCGGGTGATTATCCTGGCACCGAGCCACTACGCGCTATTTCGTGGGGCTGTGGCCTTGAATTGGGATGGTTTTCGCACGCCCCTTGGCGTGGTGGAGATCGACCGCCACGGGCTAGCCCGGGTGCTGGAGTTTTCTTGGGTGCGGGAGGACGCCGCTCCGTTTGGTCCGGAACATTCCCTCGAGATCCAACTGCCTTTCTTGCAAGTGGCATTGCCGGGCGCTGCGGTTGTGCCGCTGTTGGTTGGTGAAGTCCCTTCAGGGTTGGCCCGCACGTGGGGCGGGGAGTTAGCGGGTGCTGTCGATGCGGAAACGATGGTGCTCGTGAGCAGCGACCTCACGCACTACGGTGCGCGCTTTGACTACGTTCCCTTCCCTCCGCGCAATGCCGACTACGTACGCACCCAGCTTCAGGTGCTAGATGGAGAAGCCATCGCTCGCATTTGTATGGGAGATTTCGAGGCGTTTCGTCAATTTGTCGATGCCACTGGAGCGACGATTTGCGGGCGTAATCCCATCGTTTTGTTTCTGGCTGCCCATGCGCAACGTACTTCCGGGGTATTGCTCCGCTACTATACGTCGCTCGATGTTACGGGCGACTACGAACACGTGGTGAGTTACGCTTCGATCGCTTTCCCCGTGCCTCCGCCTCCGCAGGCGTGAGATCGCGCTTGGCCGAAGGGCACACCTGGCGCACCCTGGGCTACCCGCTGACTTCCGGGGTTTGAATCGCATGGGTTGCGGTGCAGCCTGTAGGACTTGCTTTTCGATCTTCTCCTGCGGTTGGCGGTCGCGCACTGCCATGAGGCAGACGCGGGGCACTCATTCGACCGGATTTCGGAGGTGCCGCCAATCGTTGGAGTTCTCTCCGCAGCTAGCCGCTCCCGAGCTGGTAGGGTATACAGCACGGGTGTATGGCCAGACTGGTTTCGGCAACCAATAAAGAGCGCGTTGCACGGCGCCCTGCAGGGGTCGGGCTGAGTTTGTTGGACGAGATCGTTGCCTTGGTTGGGGGTACAGCCGACATTCGTGCTGCCGCGCAAGGGATTGTCGATACCATCTCTTCCCGCTTGGAGATGGAGGTCTGCTCGATTTACGTTTTCGAGAAAGACGCCGGGCGGCTCCGCTTGTGGGCAACGGCGGGTTTGGACCCTGCCTCGGTCGGCAAGGTGACCATGAGCGTGAGCGAGGGCCTAACCGGCATGGCCGTGGAAAAACTGCAGCCGGTGATGGCGATCGATGCCTTGGTACACCCCCGCTACAAATACTTCCCCGAAACCGGAGAAGAACGGTACCACTCCTTTCTGGGCGTGCCAGTTCTGGAGCGCGGCGAGCCGGTGGGGGTGCTCGTGGTGCAGACGTTGCGCCGACGGCGTTTTACACCAAAGGAAGTCCGTTTGCTGCGGACGGTCAGTGTGGCGGTGGCGGGTATCTTGTCGCGCATTCGCTGGGAGGAAACCCTCGAGCAGAAAGAGGCCGAACGGCGCGACTTTGAACGGCGGATGGATGCCGCAATGTCGCGCTTGCAAGATTATGAGAGCCGCGCAGGTATCACCGGCGCAGCGGCCTTGGCCCGCCGCCCAGCGCGGCTCTTGGGCCAGGCGGCCGCTCCTGGATACGCAATTGGACGGGCACACGTATTCGAGCCGGCGTTGTCGGCCATGAAATTCCCTCGGGAGCGGCAGCACTCGCTCAAGCGCGAGCTACAGCGGTTTGAAACTGCACTGCGGGCGTCCATCGCCGAGCTCGATCGCATTCGCGAGCACGTTCGCCAGAGCGTGCCGGAAATCGATGTGGCCATGTTCGACGCCCAAAAGCTCATGCTGGGAGATTCGGCGTTCTCCGCCCGAGTGGAAGCGGCCATCCGCGATGGATTGAGTGCGGAGGCGGGTGTGCAGGAAGCAGTGGAAGGGTTAGTGCGGCATTTTGCCGAAATGGACCACACGTATTTCCGCGATCGCGCGGCAGACGTCCAAGATATCGGCCGCCGCGTGTTACGCCACCTCCTTGGACTCGAAGAGAGAAGGCCAAAATTCGCACAGGGGGTCATCTTGGTCGCCAATGAAATTGCGTTGTCCGAGCTGACAATTATGGAGCAAGGCGGCCTCAAGGGTTTGGTTTTGGGAAGTGGTGGCGTAACCTCGCACGCGGCCATTTTGGCGCGAAGCTTGGAAATCCCTACCGTGGTTGGCCTGGAGGGTATGGTCGAGTTCATCGAGGAGGGGGACTCGCTGATTGTCGATGGCAATGCGGGGGTGGTTTTCGTAAATCCCAAGCCCGAGGTCGTCGGCGAATACGAGCGGCTCATTCAGGAGTACCAGGCGTTCAACCGCGATCTCGAGGCTTTGCGCGATTTGCCCGCAGAAACGCCCGACGGGCATCGCGTGCGCCTTTGGGCCAATATTGGGTTGCTCGGCGATGTGTATTGGGTCCGTGCCCATGGGGCGGAAGGCGTGGGGTTGTATCGCACGGAGGTCGCCTTCATGTCGCACCGCGACTTTTTGGAAGAAGAAGAGCAGTTCGATCTTTACCGTCGCGTGGTTGAGGGAATGGAAGGCCGGCCCGTGACCATCCGCACCCTGGACTTGGGCGCCGACAAGTACCCTCGCTACATCCAGGTCCCCCGCGAAGAAAATCCTTTCTTGGGGTGGCGGTCGATTCGGATTTCCCTAGAAATGCCGGAGCTCTTCAAGGAACAACTCCGTGCCATTTGGCGTGCCAGTGCCTACGGCCCGGTGCGGGTGATGTTCCCGATGATCTCTAGCTTGGAAGAGATCGCCCAGGCGAAGGAGCTGCTTGCCGAGGCTCGGGAGGAAGTGCGCCGGGCAGGCCACAGCTTCGACCCGCAGATGCCAGTGGGAATCATGATCGAGGTGCCCTCGGCCGTGTATTTGGCCCCGTCGCTGGTTCACGAAGTCGATTTCGTGAGCATCGGCACGAACGACTTGATCCAGTACCTCCTGGCCGTGGATCGGAACAACCGCAAGGTGGCAGCCTTGTACGAACCGCTGCACCCGGCCGTCCTTCAAGCGATTGCGAATGTGGTTCATGCGGCGAAGGCGGCGGGCCGGACGGTGTCGCTTTGTGGGGAAATGGCGGCGGAACCCTTGTGTGCCGTGTTGCTCATGGGTCTTGGAATCGAAGACTTGAGTATGAGTGCGTTCTTTATCCCGATCGTGAAACGGCTCATTCGGGCAGTGTCGTTCGAACGCGCACAAAGCATGGCCGAAGAAGCCTTGCGCCTGACGACGGTGAAGGACGTAAAAGGCTTCGTCTTCGAATCGATGCGGGAACTGGGCCTGGTGGACCTCATGGAGATCTACCATTGACCGGGGACCAGTCTTTGGCTTGTGCGTGGCACCCATGAACGGGAATCGGAGCAGAAACTGGGCACCACTCGCCCTGGGGTTCCGGCGAGTCGTGGGTTGGGGAATGCGCTGTGTCGCCCTGGTGGCGGCCCTGTCGCTCACGAGCACGGCAGAGGGGAGACGACCACCGGCTACGGCACCGGCCGCCCAGACACAAAGTGCGAAGTTGGCCGAAGAGCTTTCCGCCTTGCGCGCCGCAGTCGCGCAAGAAGCCGAGCGTAACCGCGCGCTCTCGAATACCCTGACAGAGCTGCAGGACACTCTGAGTCGGCTTGTGCATCGCGTTGGAGAGTTGGAGACGGAAGTGCGGCAACTGCGTGAGCAACAGCACAACGCGCAAGAGCACGCGCGGGAAATGCGAGAGGAGGTCCGTGGGCTGTACGTAGAAAGCAGTGGCCTCAAGGGCGACATTGCTCAGGTAAGCGACAAGATCGATGGCCTTACCGACAACCTCGGGAATTTCCGCCTTAGCGCCGGAATGATTGCAGCTCTGCTCGTGTTGCTGGATATCGTCGCCGTAGCCCTGATTCTACGCCGCACATCATCATAGGGCGCACGGTTGTGTAGGGGCGCACGGCAGTGCGCCCGCCGTTTCCCTTGGCCCCCACGTTTCCACGGCGATCGAAGCGTCACCGACGGTGGTAGGGGCGCACGGCAGTGCGCCCGTGGCACCCTCCCCACGTGCGTCGCCCACGCAACCGAAACGCCACCAACACGTCGGAGGGACACACGGCCTGGGCCGTTTTGCGGACGGGCATGTCCGCGCTCCCAGGGGGCCGCATTACGGCATCGCTAACGCGATGCCCGCGAAAGCATGGCTTTCGC
>FMJZ01013795.1_pt1 | contig 36385 bp, 39 predicted proteins | sample 1987881 | NCBI WGS metagenome assembly FMJZ01 (sample SAMEA4378227, study PRJEB15110) | soil metagenome | biome: soil; feature: Field; material: Soil | place: India | collected 2015-03-11 | depth 0 m
AAGAACTCGAAGCTAAAATCGATTTCACAAGAAAAGAACTTGATAATAAAATCGACTTCACCAGAAAAGAACTCGAAACAAAAATAGAAAATTCCAAAATCGAACTTGATAATAAAATCGACTTCACCAGAAAAGAGCTAGAAACAAAAATTGAAAATTTTAAAAAAGAACTCGAAACAAAAATCGAAAATTCCAAAAAAGAACTCGAAGCTAAAATCGATTACACCAGAAAAGAACTCGATAGTAAAATCGAAATCACTAAAAAGGAACTCGAATTAAAAATAGAAAAAACCCGTGTGTCCTTATTTCGATGGTCATTTCTCTTCTGGATAACACAAATGGCAACATTAATCGGTATCTTGTATAAACTTTTATCACACTAAAAAAATTCAATATTTCATCATATAAAATCAATATTTTTATTATAAAATTTTTATTATGTTTTTCATTATTATATTGACTTACTTTATTTTATATGCTAAATTAAAAATAAGACCTACAAGGAGGTTTTTTATGAAAATTCAAAACAAAACATTTACAGATTTTATTAACTTACACAAAGAGGAGTTGGTAGATATAATAAGGATTTATTTAGGAATCGTTTTCGTAATAAAAGGAGTACAATTTTTTATGGATGTAAATATTCTAACCAGATTGATTGAATCCCTTAATTTTCCTTTGGGATTATATACAATTCTTGCACTTTCTCATATCATTATTTTTGTACATATCATTGGTGGAATTTTTTTAGCACTAGGTCTTTTAACAAAATTGACTGCTCTATTACAAATACCTATCGTATTATCTGCAATTATTTTTATTCATCTAAAAGAAGGCTTTATGTCTGATTCTTTGCACTTTGCTTTATTTGTATTATTGTTATCAATTGTATTTGCATTACACGGAAGCAGCAAACTATCTATCGATTACTATCTAGAACACTACAAAGAGCATGATATTAAATTTCTCCATAGATAATTTATTATACCTTAAAGATTTTATAAAGCTTCATGTAGACACCGGGATTATCTTGCATGTATTTGATCATATTTTCTCTGGAAATTGCATAGAGTTCGGAATCTTCCTGAACAAGAAAATCGAAATCTGATGGGAGGTTTTTTTGTAAATTAAAGATTTGGCCACAGAAATCTCCCGTAGAAAGGGTCATAATCACTTTATCTCGAGCATCGATTACATCTACCTTCCCTCTTTTTATTATAAAGACTTCATTAAAATGCTGTTTCTTTTTGATGATATAACGACCTTTGATTTCTTTTCTCAATTCCATGATCAATTCTAAGGCAGTCTTCTGAGCAGAGGTTAAGAACTTAAATATACTACTATTCGATAATACATCCCACGTTCCTGTCTTTCGTATTTCGTTTAACCTTTTGAATTTTTCGAATAAATCAGAATCCCTAATAAAAGATAAAAATTTTTCTTTTTTAATTACTAATGCTTCTACTTCTGTCTCTGCTATTACATCTGCGCTTCGCGGCTGATCCAAAATTAAAGAAGCTTCTCCAAAGTATTCGTATGTTCCATATCGCTTTAAAGCGATCTCTTGTGCCACTACATCTTGTTCCATTCCTTCTACGCGAACATTTCCAGAAAGAATTATAAAAAATTCATCCCCCATCGTATTTTTTTGAATAATTTTTGTTCCTTTGGAAAATTTCTTTTTATCAACAATCGTAATAAACTCTTTTGCTTTGGATATGGGGAAATTTTTAAAAATATCTACATTTGCTAATGCATCTAATATTTTATATACCTCTTCGTATTTTGGTGGTTGTATGTCCACATAAACAGTATTTTCTATACCAAATTGAGCATATTTTAGGTAGGTATCCTTTGGAAAATCTTTCGCCGCGATATGATATACTGTAATTTTTTTCTGAACTTCGACAGGTAATTTACTCAAAAAATCAATCCTAGTATGTAGGGGAGGTATACCTGCTTCGTGATAAATAATATCCGATTCCCAAGGAAAGTTTTTTAAATCCTCGCACCTTCCTGGTGTTAAAATTCCTTTATCTCTTAACTCATCATAAAATTCAGCTGGGGCATTTAAATGATCCGAAGAATAATAAAAGGTTTTACCTTCGAATTCAAAACCAAAGCCCAAAGAAGGAATCGAATGTAATGCATAATTAAAACGAAAAGAAGCACCATGAATCTGATATTCTTTACCAATTACAACATTAACAAATTCAAACAAATCTAAGAGCTCTTCCTTAGGTATTTTTGTTAAGGCTTGATATTTTCGAATAAAGGAATCTAACACCGTTTCTGTGGTATAAATCGTAATTTTGCCTTCTTCTAAGATTTTCTGAAATGTTCCTGCATCGTGATCTGCGTGACAATGGGTTAATATAATCGTATCTATGAGTTTTGGATTTACGTTAGATAATCTTAACCATTCCGTAGAGTTTACAGGTGGGTCTATCATAATTCCATGATGATTTAGCCATAGAATAAAACCAGAGGTGTTTGCTTCTGGATCGAATCCATGACTTGGACCTAAACAGGTAATTCCAAACAAAGGAGGATTAAATGGTTCTGGAAGCGATTTACCAATATCATAAATAATATTATATTTAATATCACCATCTACCACTACTTCGTTATTCCAATCTTTATCCGAGATTAAAAACTGTCCACTATCGAGTTTTTTTATATATACATTATTGATTTTTGCCGTGTTTTCTTTATTGAATACAACAAATCTTACTAAATCTTCGAGGGTCCTATTACCACGAAAGTAGTCTATTTCTGCTTTCATGTTAGGGAATGCTGGATGATTCTCTCCTCCAACATATTCTGATGCAAGGTTGATTTCTTCTGGTCCAAAAACTGCTTCTTTAAGCGCAATCGTTAATTGCTCTTTTTGTTCTTTTGTACAAACGATATAAGTTTTTTTCTGTCTTAAAAAATGATTATAGTATAAAGGGAATTCTAACTCTGCTAAAGAAATCCCTTTTTCTACGTGAAATAATTGATTTGGTAAAATAAAAATTTGTGGCGTGCTATGAGGAAGCCTCATTGTATCTTTAATGGTTTCTGGTGGAGAACCTACTTGAATATAACCCACAGATGTTTGTATTAAATAACCACCTCTTGGTAATTCATTTACTAATTTATTCAAATCGATTTGTTGTATTTTTGACATAGTTTCTCTTTAACATTAAAATTTATTGAATTTAATTATCAAATATTTTTTTTACTTGTTTATATTATCGTTTACAAAAATTTAAAATTTAAATTCATAGAAAATTATTTTATGAAGATTCCATCTATTTATACAATTGCTTTAATGAGCATTTTTATTTATTGTTCTTCGCAAAGTAATAATCAACAAATTCAAACTTTAATAGAAAGTAACCTAAACCATACCCACGATATTATAATCACATTAGAGGATTTAAAAAATAATCGCGAAGACTATTACACATCAGAAAATTATCAACACAGACATAAAGTGATACTTACCATAGAAGATAGGCAAAAATTACTAAATGGTTTAAAAATTGTTAAAGAAACAGAAGAAGCCTACGGTCATACACATAAATTAGAGATACAAGCATTTAGTTTCTAATGATAAACGAATAAAAGAGATTGAATGTAGGAACAATAGTATTCCAGCAAAATGCTGGAATGTTAAACATGCTTTTGAATAATTTTTTTGATATGTTCTTTGGGAAGGAGCCCTACAATTCTTTCTACGGGACGTCCATCTTTATAAATAATCACTGTTGGGATTGCAGTTATTCCTAAGGAACCTGCAATGATGGGATTTTCGTCAACATTGATTTTTTTAAATTGTACATTGGTCATTTCTTTAGACAAATCTTCTAAAATAGGAGATAACATCCTACAAGGACCACACCATTCTGCCCAAAAATCAATTACAACAATACCTGTTGATGTTTCGTCTGTAAATGTATTATCGGTAATTTCCTTTACTGCCATACTAAACCTCTTGTATTTTTATACTATTATCAATAAAAACAATTTAATATTTAATGATGATTAAGCAATTACTTTTTTTTATCTTGTTTTTTGTCTTTTGATAACATAGATTCTATTTTTTCTTGAGTCGATTCTAAGGCAAAACTGATTTTTTGTTCTTCGTTTTTATCTCCTGTAAAATTATATATTCTTTTTAATAATTCCAAAATCTTTTTCGTATTTTGTAATGTATCTAAATCTTTCGATGCTAATTCGTACTTAGATCGATATTCCTGTGCTGCTTTTTGTAAAACCTCAATCAATAAACTTATATGCTTTTGTAATGCTTCGTAATGAGGCATATCAGGATTTTTTGTTTTTTCTAACAGTTTAAAATCTAATAACAAAAATATTATGAGAGCTAATTTTTGATAAATTTCTGGGAAAGACCATCGATATTTACCTTGCAACTCTAATTCATATACTCGATTGATGATTTCGTACAATGCTTTTAAAAAATTATAACGATGCTCAGGCTTAAATTCGGGAATTTTTTCTAAAAGACTTTGATTATCTGTTAATCCAGAATAAAAATCTATCTCATGCAAAGAGCGTAGATCAGCTAAAATTGCATAAATTTCTTTACGTGCATCGTTTATGTATTCATCCCCTCGAATATTTTGAATTACCTGGGAAAGCACGGCTAAATCTGTATTAATAGATGCTTTCTGAATCCCCAAAACAGCAGATTTTATCTTTGCATAAGGAGCAATTTCCGGATTCTTTTTTATAAGCGTTAAGAGCATCTTTTTTTCTTTTTCTAACTCTTGTATTTTTTCTTTGTATTTCGCAGCTTTATTTTTAAATTCTTCTTTTTCTTGTTTGGTTAATTTCTCTGCCATATTCAACCTTTTTTTTTTATTGATTCTAAAAAAAAAATAAATAAAATGGTATTATGAAAACACTATTTTTTATCGGAAGTATTGGTGGAACAGAATTAATTATTATATTAATCATTGTTCTTTTGTTATTTGGAGGTAGAAGAATTCCTCAATTAGCAAAAGATATTGGGTTAGGAATAAAAGAATTTCGCAAAAGTTTAAGTGGAACAGAAGATACACCGCAAATTACTTATACAGAAGAAGAACCAGTAGAAAAAAAACCGCAAAAAGCAAAAAAATCAACCAGTAGAAAAAATAAAGCATAATCGAAATGGCTACAAAAAAAACAAAAACATCGAGTTCTAACAAAAAAAAAAGAGTAAATATCCAAAAGACACCTAAGGTTCTACCAGTAAACAAAACAGAAAATAATCCTAACGAAGACTTCGAAGAAGAAATTGATCCTCGCGAAAAATACATGACGTTGGGAGATCATCTCGAAGAACTACGCAGAAGGATTTTTGCAATATTAGGTGTATGGCTTTCTATATCTATTATAGTGGGTATTTTTAGCGAAGATATCCATAAATTTTTAGTACAACCTTTTAAAGAAATCAGTAAACAGCCACTGTTATTAGGAACCATCTATGGTCCTTTAGAAATTTATTTTAAACTATCTATTATATTAGGAATGATTATTTCTTTGCCCTTTATTCTATCTATCCTATGGGGATTTATAACACCAGCATTATCTAAAAGAACAGCAATGCAAGGATATATTATCATCTTTATTTCATCATTGCTGTTCTGGATTGGTGTATTCTTTGCTTGGGAATATTTGTTTCCATTAAGTTTAAAAATGATGTTAGAATTTTTCCTACCCTCCGAAACCATTGCACAAACAACCATCGAAAAATATTATGGTTTTTTATTTTTGATTCTGATTGGAACAGGAGCTACTTTCGAACTTCCTTTATTGGTGATCTTCTTGGGTTATTTAGGCATTTTAACATTGGAATGGCATAAAAAAGTATGGAAATTTATTATCGTAATCATATTTGTTTTTTCTGCTATTATTACCCCACCCGATCCATTTAGTATGTTTGTATTAGCGATTCCCTTAACAATTTTATATTTTCTTTCCGTGGGAATTGTTTGGATGTTTGAACTTCGACGAAAAAAAGAATACGAAGAGTTTGAAGATTCACAATAAAATTAGTTTGAGTTCGAATTATTATTGACAAATGAATCTAAAAGATTTATTAGCATTTAGTGTATAAAATTCGTTCTAAGATTCATACAGAATCACAAGAATTTAAAGAAAATTATCGGAAATTCCAAGAAATTTTAAATGACTACAAGAATAAATTAGAAATTATCAAACAGCGTGATCCTTCGATTGTAGAAAAACACAAAAAAAGAAACAAACTCTTAGCACGAGAAAGAATTTACAAACTAATCGATCCACATACCCCTTTTCTAGAACTGAGTCCTTTAGCATGCTGGGATCAATATAACAATGAATTTCCTTCTGCGGGAATTATCACAGGAATAGGCATAATCCATGGCAAAGAAGCAATGATTGTAGCAAACGATGCTACTGTAAAAGGGGGAACCTACATCAAAGAAACCATCAAAAAGCATTTACGGGCACAAGAGATTGCATTAGAAAATCGTCTCCCATGTGTTTACCTAGTAGATTCAGGGGGAGCTTTTTTACCCAAACAAGCGGAAGTATTTCCCGATAGAGATAACTTTGGAAGGATATTCTATAACCAGGCACAGATGTCGAAATTGGGCATTCCTCAAATTTCGATTGTAATGGGGTTGTGTACTGCTGGTGGTGCTTATATTCCCGCGATGAGTGACGAAACCATCATCGTTAAAAATCAAGGAACGATTTTTTTAGGAGGACCTCCTCTGGTTAAAGCTGCAACAGGAGAAGTCGTTTCCGCTGAAGAATTAGGTGGTGGAGATATTCATACTCGAATTTCTGGGGTAGCAGATCACTTAGCAGAAAATGATGAACATGCGATTCAAATATGCAGAAATATCTTCGAGTCTATTCCAGCACCTTCCAAATTTCCTATTGATATTGCTCCCATAGAAGAACCAGATTATGACCCACAAGAATTGTATGGCATTGCTCCCATAGATTTAAGAAAACCTATCGATGCAAGAGAAATCATCGCCCGCATTGTAGATGGAAGTAAATTTCACGAATTTAAAGAGCGATATGCTCCCACCATAGTTTGTGGATTTGCAAGGATTATGGGTTTTCCAGTAGGCATCATTGCGAACAATGGAATTTTGTTCTCGGAATCCGCATTAAAAGCAACGCATTTTATCGAACTTTGTGGTCAAAGAAAAATTCCTCTCTTATTCTTACAAAATATAACAGGTTTTATCGTAGGAAAAGAATTTGAACAAAAAGGAATTGCAAAAGATGGAGCGAAGATGGTTCATGCTGTTGCGAATGTGGATGTTCCAAAGTTTACGGTGATTTTTGGAGGATCTTTTGGAGCAGGAAATTATGCAATGTGTGGTAGAGCATATCAACCAAGACTATTATTTATGTGGCCTAATGCAAGAATTTCTGTTATGGGTGGGGAACAAGCAGCCAATGTTTTGATTCAAGTAAAAGAAGAACAACTAAAAAGCATAAATCAAACCCTAAGCGAACAAGAAAAAGAAGCCCTCAAAAAAGAAATTATGGCACAATACGAATACGAAGGTTCTCCTTACTATTCTACATCAAGACTTTGGGATGATGGTATCATTGATCCCATCGATACGCGAAAGGTGATTGCAATGGGCATATCGATTTCTCTAAACCAAATAATTCCAGAACCTAAATACGGAATTTTTAGGATGTAGTAGATGGAATTCCAAACAATATTAATCAATAAACATGACGACGTTTGTACGATTACATTGAATCGTCCCGATGTTCACAATGCTCTAAACGAATTAATGATAGAAGAATTGAATTTAGCACTAACATCTTTAAAAAACGAAGATTTTAGAATTTTGCTCTTAAAAGGAAACGGTAAATCCTTTTGTTCAGGTGCAGATCTAAATTACATGAAGAACATGAAAAATTTTACACTCGAAGAAAACCAAAAAGATGCATTTAACTTGGCTCAATTAATGTATAATCTTTATAAATTTCCTAAAATAACCATAGCCATTGGTCACGGTGCAATTATGGGAGGTGGTATTGGATTAATTGCCTGTTGTGATTTTTCTATCTGTGAAAGCGAAACAAGGTTTTCTTTTAGCGAAATCCGGTTAGGGTTAATTCCTGCTGTGATTAGTCCTTATATTATAAGAAAGATAGGAATTTCTAAAGCAAAAGAATTATTCTTAACAGGAAGTATTTTTTCTTCTCACGAAGCAGAAAAATGGGGACTTATCACAAAATCGCTTTCCCAACAAGAAATTCAAAAGTTTTCGAAGGAAATGATTCAACAATTGCTTTCTTGTCCTCCGAATACAATAAAAGAAATCAAAGAACTGATAGAAATCAACCTAACACACAATTTAGAAGAATTAAAAATAAAAACATCAGAAATCATAGCAAACATAAGAATTAGTAAAGATGCCCAAGAAGGAATCCAAGCCTTCTTCGAAAAACGAAAACCCTATTGGTATAAAGAATATGAAGATCAATAAAATACTCATAGCTAATAGAGGCGAGATTGCAATTCGAATTCATCATACTTTAAAAAAAATGGGCATAAAGACTGCCGGAATTTTTTCTAAAGAAGATAGAGATTCTTATCATCGATTTATTTTAGACGAATGCTATGATTTAGGCGATGGAAGTCTTTTAGATACCTATTTAAACATCGAAAAAATTATCGAAATAGCAAAAAAAAATCATTGTGATGCCATACACCCAGGTTATGGATTTTTGTCCGAAAACTATCGCTTTGCAGAAAGATGCGAAGAAGAAAAGCTCCTTTTTGTGGGTCCATCTTCAAATACCATTAAATTGATGGGGGATAAAATTCGTTCCAAAAACATCGCGAAAAAATTGGGAATTCCCGTTCTAGAAAACATTACTGGCAACACTGATGACATTATCAATGCAATAGAAAATAAAGTACTAAATTTTCCTCTTCTTGTTAAGGCTAGTGCTGGTGGTGGCGGGAAAGGGATGAAGATTTTATACAATTCTTCCAACCTAAAAGAAGAGTTAATTGCAAGCCAAAGAGAAGCAAAAAACTATTTTGGAGACGAAACCATCTTTGTAGAAAAATACATAGAAAATCCTCGACACATAGAAGTACAAATAATGGCAGACAAATTCGGAAACTGTATTCATCTTTTCGAAAGAGAATGTTCTATCCAAAGAAGACATCAAAAGATTATCGAAGAAGCACCATCTCCTATCATTTCGCAAGAAGAAAGAATGAAGCTTTTTGATTACGCTTTAAGATTAGCGAAGGAAATAGAATACACAAATGCGGGAACCATAGAATTTCTTTTTGAAGAAAAAACCAGAAATTTTTATTTTTTAGAGATGAATACACGTATACAAGTAGAACATCCCGTTACAGAAATGATTACAGGTATTGATATTGTTAACACACAAATACAAATTGCTCTAAATATGCCAATGCCATATACACAAAATCAAATTCTTCTTAACGGACATGCAATCGAAGCTCGCGTTTATGCAGAAGACCCCGAAAACGATTTTTTACCTTCTCCAGGAAAAATCCTAACTTATATAGAACCAACGATTTCCAATATCCGAATCGATAGCAGCATCAAATTTCCACAAAACATCTCTTCGAATTTTGATCCAATGATAAGTAAAATCATTGCATGGGGTAAAACACGCGAAGAAGCAAGAGTCAACCTAATACATGCATTAGAAAATTATGTGATTCATGGAGTAAAAACAAACATTGATTATTTAATCGAACTCCTAAAAACAGAGGATTTTAAGAAGAATCATATTTCTACGAATTTTTGTAAACATTTTCGTTTTTCAGATAATACAATGTTGTTAGATCAAGCTTTGATCAGTCTAATATTAATGCAAAATCAAAATGTAAACCTAACGCAAACAAATCATAAAAAATACGAAATCGATGTATGGCAACATATAGGAAGATGGAGTAATGTATGATGGTAGCTTACAAAAAAGAAAAAATCCAATGGGATTTTAAAAAAATAGATTCCGAACACTATAACATCACAATTAACGATAAACAATATACGGTAAAATTGAATCGTTTTTATTCGCTTAATGATTCCAAGTCCGGATATATCATTTTTGAATGGAACAATCAAGTTTATAAAGCGATCATATCCGTAGATGAATCTTATTTTTATGTAACTATCAACGGAAAAAATTTTATCTTTAAAAAAATCCAAGAAGAATCTTACAAAACAGAAATCGAATTAGAAGTTTCCGAAATATTATCACCTCTTTCTGGAACTGTAACCAAAATCTTTGTCGAACCTAAACAAGAAGTAAAGAAAAACGATCTTTTACTCATCATCGAATCTATGAAGATGGAAAATCAAATTCGCGCACCAAAAGATGCTACAATAGAAAACATCTTTGTAAAAGAAAAGCAAAAAGTCGAAACCAATCAATTATTAATAAAATTAATATAAAAATTTTTATAAATATAAATATTCAATAAATTTATATAATAGAATTGATAGAGCTTGGTTTACGTTTAAAGATTCTGTCTGCCCCAACAAAGGAATCTCTAACCAAAAATGTGCTTCGTCTAATAAGATTTTTTTTAATCCATCGGACTCTGATCCTACAAGAAGGATGTATTTTTGATTTTCTTTGGGTAATCCTTGTAATTCGTTTAACAATACCGTCTTTTCGGATTTTTTTGTTGTTGTAGCAATAATCCAATACTCTAATTTTTTTGCTTCTTCTAAAATAGTAAATGGGTTCGAAATTTCTACAACGGGCAAATATAATAACGACGATGTTGCCACTTTTTGAACTGTTTCGTTTAGAGATGCACCTTTACCACTAACGAAAAGAGCCATCCCCCCTAATGCTTCTACTGTTCGAATCATGCTTCCTAAATTATGAGGATCTTGAATTCGATCGGTAACCACATAAATGCCAGGATAGTGTTTTAACATTTGCTTGATAGAAATATTTTTCGGTGGACGCGCTAAACCATTTTTTAGAGTAATGATAGCTTCGTTCTTCTGAAAATACTCTATAATAATTCCTTGATGGTTTAAAGAAAATTCTTTATCGAATTCCGATTTCGGTTTAAAAATGATTTTATTTTCTAAACCAATTTTACAAAATTCATCAATAAATTTTTTAGAAAATCCTTCTTTTAGATATATATGGTTTACTCTAAATTCATCTGGATTTTTCGAATATAACTTGATAAATTCTAATGCTGCTTTTTTCCCTATGATGATTTTTGGTTTTGTCATGAATTTTTTATCTCCCATTTTGTTCCCGAAGGTGTATCGATTAAAACAATCCCTTCTTGTAAAAGCTCATCTCTTATTTTATCTGCTCTCTTAAAGTCTTTATTCTTTCTTGCTTCGGATCTTTCTAGAATCTTTTTTTCTATCCATTGAATCTTTTCTTCGGGAAGTTTTTTTTCTTCCACAGGTTGAGAAAATTCAAATAGCCCCAAAACAGTGTTAAATGCATACAACACAATCAACGCATCAAATAAATCTTTTTTTATTTTTTCGCTTCGAACATTTTTAATTTCTACATCGCTTATAATCTGATTGATATTTTGTACTAAATCGAACAAACTTGCAATCGCTTTGGATATATTTAAATCGTCATCCATCGCTTCTATAAAATTCATCAGAGATGAATAAGCAAGTGAATCCACAGATACTAAATGTTCGTTCTTTTTACCGATGGGATTAGGATCGTTTTTTCTTAGTTCTTCGTAATAGGTTTTGATTTTTTCTTCTGTCCAATCTTCGTTGTAATCATCTTTTAGGATTTTTAGAATTTTATGAATTGTATTCTGAATACGCGAAATATTATGGTGAGCTTGCTCGATTTGTTCAAACGTAAAGTTTAATTTTTGTCTATAATGAGTTGCAAGTAACACGTATCGAATTGCTTTTGCAATATAGCCTTTTTCTACGTATTCTAACAACCAAGCAGGAGCGCGATTTTCTTGTATGAGTTTCTGTACACCTTCTTTTGTGACTAAATCCCTTAACGTATAAAAATTTCCTAAGGATTTAGACATCTTTTTTCCGTTAACAAGTAAATGTTCGTTATGCATCCAATAACGAACAAAGTTTTCGTTTGGATAAGCACCTTCGCTTTGTGCAATCTCGTTTTCGTGATGGGGAAAAATCAAATCCACACCACCAGCATGTATATCTATACCATCTTTTCCATAGATTCCGCGAATCATTGCAGAGCATTCTATATGCCAACCAGGCCTTCCTTCGCCATAAGGAGATTGCCATCGCGGTTCTTTTTCTAATGCAGGTTTTTTCCATAGAGCAAAGTCTCGAATATCTTCTTTTGTATATTCATCTACATCAAACCTTTGAGATGCTCCAGCCATTAGTTGAGCTTTATCGATATGAGACAATTTTCCATAGTCTTTAAAAGTTTGTATTTTGTAGTAAACATTTCCATCCATGGTATAAATATGTCCGTTTTTTTCTAATTCTTCCATTAGCTCTATCATCTGAGGAATATAATCAGTTGCTTTGGGTCGATGTTCCACAAATTCAATGTTTAAGGTTTTTAAATCTTCTAAAAAGGCTTTTATGTATGGCTCAGTAAATTCTTGGATTGTTTTATTTTCTTTGATAGCATTTTGGATAATCTTATCATCTATATCCGTAATGTTGGATGTATGATCCACCTTATAACCGCGAAATTTTAAATACCTTCGCAAAATGTCTACAAACATATAAGATCGAAAATTTCCGATGTGATTAAAATTATAAACAGTGGGACCACAATTATAGATTTTTACCCTTTCGGGATCCTTAGGTATAAATTCCTCTTTCTTTTGCGTTAATGTGTTAAATACCTTCATCAATTTAGAAAAAAATCCTGTTTCTGTAAGAGTCAATATTATTTTATATCGAATGTAGATAATAATTTTATTTTATAAATTATATATAAATTTTAACAATATTGTAGTTTAATTCAAAAAATTTTATAATAAAATTCTATGTAATCGGCAATAATGATAATAATTCAAAAGAGTTTTTATTTAAGAGAAATTTTTATTAGAAAAAATGATATCACTTTTTGCCAAGAATAAAAAAGATATGGATCAATCAAACCAAGTGATACAAAAAATTAATCACAAAAATTGTTGATATAAAAAACTTAAAATGCAATTTTTTATTTGACAAAAAATTGGATGTAAATTAATTTAATATCTAATTAAATTATCCTGAATAAGGAGGTGTTCATGCGTACAAAGAAAATAGCTTTGATATTCCTTATATTAGTGGGAATATCATTTAGCACATATCCACAAAACTTAACAGAAATGTTTCGAAAACCTGGCGTTATGGGAGATTCACTTTCTCAGGGATTCTATGGAGTAATTGTAGAAAAGAAAACCCAAGATTGGGCATATCCTGTTTTAGTAGTTAAGCAAGCCAATTCCAGTGTTACCTACAACGAGCTTAAAGGTCCATATGTAAACCTAGAAGACGTACTAAAAGGAAATTGTGGGGTTTTTTGCATTGCTTCTTCTATTATAGGGGGAAACCAAAAAACTTATGATGTTCCTACCCATGCTGGTATTACAGGAGCAAATTTTACTTCGGCTTTAAAAACCAGTGGAGAATGCGAAGATATTACAGCAACCAAATGGGTAAAAGAATGGTATTGGAAAAATTGGTATACTTATACCTATCGTTGGGTACAAGTTCCGGATTGCCAAAAACCAGATAAGTTTCATCAATTGGGATTAAGAAAAGCAGGAACACAAATGCAAATTATGGAAAAGATAAAACCCAGCTTTGTATTTGCTGCATTAGGACAAAACCATGTATTATGTACAGCACTCCATACTAGCCTCGATTGTTTAGACGAACCACGTTTTAGAAGAGATTTTAACGAAGTAATGCTACGTCTTTCTCGAATCGACACTCTAAAAGGTGGGATTATTTTTACAGTACCAAACGTAACAGCAATAGCTTACCTAGAACCCTATCGTGATCCCCAAGGAAGAGCAAACTATTCTGGACTTAAGCCTTTTTATCGAACATCTGTATCGAATCCTAATCAAGTTCTAGATGCAAACGAAGTCCAACAAATCAAACAATTCTTAACAATGGTAAATAATGAAATACGAAATAAAGCAGCTGCTTATAACTTTGCGTTAGCTGATGCAGAATTAATCTTTGACGACATTAAAGAAAATGGACGTCCTATAAGAGCTCCTAATGGTTGGTCTCCAGGAAATGCTGGTGCAAATTGGCCATTACCCAATAAACCTGGTCTATTTGGCTTAGATGGTGTTCATCCTAATAGATATGGACATGCAGTTCTTGCAAACGAATTGATAAAAGCGATTAACCAAAAATATCGTTTCAACATACCTCTAATTGATGAATATGCAGCATGGTATTACGATTCTTTAAACAGAAATCCCGTTGACTTAAAACGATTCTTAACAGAAAACATTATTGGACAAGCGATTTCTTGGTTAATCAACGTATTTACATAAAAAATTGCCCTTTATGGGCATTTTTTTATTCTATTAAAGGATCCGCCTATGAACAACAAAAAAACGATGATTTTGGTTTCCCTATTTATCATCATTGCTATCAGTTTTATTTTATATCTTTTGCTTAAACCAGAAAAAAAAGAAATTGCTCAAAACGAACAAGAAACTCCTTACAAACAAGAAAAACAAGAATTATACTTAGATGCACCAAAGCCTAATTTAGATCCCGAAGAGGTTTTTAAACTTTGGCCTGATCTACAAAATCCTCAAAGAGTCAACAAAGAAGAAATCGAAAAACAATGGATAGAATTCGCGCGAAAATATCCTAATAATTTCTACATACCTACAAAATATTTAAACTTAACAGAAGAACAACTCCAACAAAGACAGAAAGAATTAGAAACATTTACCTACCTTGAATCCAAGTATGCTTCTATAAAATCCAAATTAAACAAAGAAGCCCAACCGGGAGTTAATGGTCCAGAAGCAATCAAAGAAATCAACCCAGAACCAGAAGAACAACGAACCTACTTCCAGTACAAGGTTAAAGAACTACAATCTCGTATTGAATTAATCGAATATTGGTTAGAAAACGAAGGAGCTAATTTAAATAGTCAACAAAAAGAATTAGCAGAACAAGATCTACAACAATGGAAAAAAGAATTAAACGAATACAATAAATTATTAAAAGAAATACCTTTAAATAAAAAATGAAAAAGATTCTCCCCCTGATTTTTTTTCTTTTTTGTTTTTGTGGTCCACCCAAACCAGATAAAATGCCCGAACCTAATCCCATCTATCAAGAATACACAAAAGAAGAAATTCAGTCTATGTTGGAATCCAACAATTGGCAGGTGCGTTCTAGTGCTGTTTTATACATTCAACAAAAAAAATGGTACGAATTTAGTCCCAAAGTTCTAGAATTACTAAAAAAGGATCCTTCTGCTCCTGTAAGACAAATTGCAGCATTAACGTTATCAGAATTTCAGTATAAACAAGCATTGCCCATCATTGTATCCATTTTAAAAAATCCACAGCTGAACTCGAAAGAAGTTGTAGATATTTCTTTTTTAGTAGATGCTATATCCAACTACTGCGATTTTAATGCACTAAAAGAAACGATTCCCTTACTTGCAAAAGATGAACTCACATTACGATTACATGTTGTAAAAGCAATAGAAAAGTGTAGTGATTCGTTAAACCATTTCCAAAAAAACGAAATGGGTAAAATCATGCTAAGTGATGCATTAAACAACCGTGATTCCGATAAACATAGAACTTATGCGATGGCATTGGGTAGAATTCGTTATATAGAAGCAGAGTCTTATTTTTTAAAACTATTAGAATCGAATGAGCCATCGAACACAAAAGCAGCAGCAATTCTCGCGTTAGGAAAAATCAAAAGCATTAGAGCAATTCCTTATCTTGCTAATTTTTTAAAAACTTACCCAGATAAACTAGGCGAAAATGCATACATTGCACTAAAAGAGATCCAAGATAAAGCAATTACGAAGGCGATTTTTCCTTTTTTTGAATCAGAAGCCAAAGATATCCAGTTGTTGGTTGTCGATATATTAGTAGAAACAAACGATCCTTCTTTACCGATAACTGCTTACAACAAATTTAAAGAAAAAAATCCCAAAAATATTGCGGCTCTATCTCTACTATTAGGAAAACTAAAATATGAACCTGCAATCAAAGATATAGAAGAAATATTGTTAAATTCCCAAATGCCCGATAGAGAAATCATTGCTCAATCTTTGGGATGGATGCAAAACAAATCTGTAATTCCCACTCTAATCCAAGTTTTACAAGAAAAAGAGGGAGAAGGTCGTTATGGTGCAGCTTGGTCCTTAGGTGTACTAGAAGCAAAAGAAGCATTACCCTATCTTCTAAAAACTGCCCAAAGCAACGACAGGAAATTAGCTATATTATCCATCGAAGCGTTAGGACATATAAAATCCTCCGAAGCATTGCCAGTACTCGAAAAATTAGCACAAAGTCCCACCACACAAATTTATGCACTAAATACAATTGGCGAGATTTCTGATCCCAAAGCAATCGAAATCCTAAAAAAATATGCAAAACAAAAAGGAGAAATATCTCATATTGCAATAGAAGTGCTTTCTAAAAGACCAGAACCAGTCGTAATCGATATTCTTATAGAAATATTAAAAGAAACCGACACAGAAGACATAAAGGCAAAAATTCTATACGGTGCTTTACAGAGAAAAACCAAAAAAGATTATATTTCCAAAAATCAATGGCTACAATGGTACGATATTGAATATCAAAAAAAATAGTTGAATCCATCCACTAAATATTAATTTTTACCATTATTATATAAATTTTATGTACGAAATAGAAAAACGTTCTCCCCTTAATGTTATTTTATTAACGATCATTACCTGTGGATTTTATTTAATATATTGGTATTATAAAATTTATCAAGAATTGAAGTTGTATACAGGAAAAACACCCACCAATAATCCTTTTTGGTTAGATTTTTTGATCAATCTAATCACTTGTGGAATTTGGGGAATTTATGTGGATTATAAAATTTCTAAACAATTACACGAAATTCGCCTACAAAACAACCTTAAAGGAGAAGATAGTTCATTGATTGTGCTTATCTTAGATTCTTTTTCTATATTTACTCTACATCTACTATGGATTTTAACCAGTGCAATTCAACAGGATGAATGGAATCAAATCTTAGAAAATGTTGCAATTCCTATTCAACAAAATACCGATTCGAATACAAAAAGAGAAGATTCTTTTCCTAATCCTTATGAATAATTCATTGCAAAGATAGATTTTTTTTTAAACTTGACGCTCAATGAATCTTCGAATAGGGAATGGAATTGACTTCCATAAAATAGAAAAGTTAGATGAAGAAGGTTTGATGGTATTAGGGGGAACAAGCATCAGGTCTTATTACAAAATTATTGCACATTCTGATGGAGATATTGTATTACATGCATTATCGGATGCTATATTAGGTGCATGTGGCGAAGCAGATATTGGCTACTTTTTTCCCGACACAGACCAAAAAAACAAAAACCTCGATTCCAAAGTCATATTAAACAAAGCCTTAGAAATTATGAAAAGCAAAAATTATTATATTTTAAACATTGATATTACTCTTGTAGCAGAAGTTCCCAAAATCAACCTTTATCGCGATCAGATTAAGGAATCCTTAGCACAACTATGTAAAATTTCCAAAGATCAAGTTTCTGTTAAAGCAACTACAACAGAAAAAATGGGATTTATAGGGCAAAAAGAAGGAATTGCATGTTTTGCAAGTGTTTTATTAGGAAAGAATTAGGAGAATATTATGATAAAAAAATTATTTATTTTTATATATTTTTTTATAAATTTTTCTTTATTTTCTTATCCCATAGATTTAACTACTCTTCCCGTATACGTAAAAAAAGGATTTGTTATCGATGAATGTAACCTTCCCGAAGAATTAACCAAAGAAAAAGGTTATTATAAAGTCGATGGACATCAAAGCGAAAGAAGAGTTCAAATACAAGAGTTGCCATTAGAAATTCCCAAAAGAAGATTCTTAGAATGGAATCAAGAAATTCAACAAGATTTCACTTTTTTGATTTATTTAAACATAGCACAAGAAGACTTAGAGAAAATCATCTCTCCAGGATTCTATTTTGCAGAGATAGGAGAAACGTGGGCAATTTACATAAATAGCCACCTGATAGATAACAAAATTAAAGAAAAAAGTGTCATCAACCAAAAAGATGCTGTTGTACCAGTTCCAAGAGATTTATTAAAGATAGGTATAAACATTTTATGTATTCATATTAAAGGAGATCCCTTATCGAAAGAAACAGGTTTTTACTATGGAAGCCCTTATTATTTTGACGAATTAACAAAAATATTAGACGCAAAAAAAAATTATCTTTTGGTTTTTTTAATAACAATTTATACTTCTATAGGAATCTTAAATTTATTATTTTTTATAAAAAAAACTAATGATAAATATTATTTATATTTTAGTTTATTTTCTTTAGCAATTTCTTTTTATATTTTTATACGTTCTTCTCTTGTTTTTGAACTTTTTAGAATTGATAATTATTATATATTGTTTAAATTAGAGTTAATTAGTTTATTTTTGATCATTCCTTTTTTTAACTTATTCCTTGATTCAATTTTTACAACAAAAAATAAATGGAATAAATTCTTGATTCGATTTTGTGTTTATCATGGTATTGTATTAACGTTACCAGTAATTTTATTGCCCTATAATGCTCTTTATGATGTTTTATTAATCTGGCAATTGAGCGCTCCTTTGCTATTAATATTAATTTTGATTATCATCACCTTTAATTTTTTAGAAATCTTAAAAGAATATAAAAAACGATTTTCTTTTATTAAAGGTTTATTTTTAACTTTTGTTAATACAATACCAGGAAATCTTCTAATTGGTGCCTTTTTTATTGTTTTATTAGCATTGATTGATATTTATTTAAACATTAAAAAGATTAAAAGTCCTGGATTAAGCAACTATGGTATGCTATTATTCCTTGGTGGTGCTTCTTTACGCGTTGTTTATAATCTCATTAGCCTGTTAAACCAAGTAGAATCTCTGAACAAACGTTTAAAAAGTAATATAGATCAAATTAAAAAAGCTTATCAACAAATACGTCTTTCGGAAGAGAAATATCGCTTTTTGTTTAATAATACTTCGGATATTCTTATCACATTAAACCACGAAGGAAACATCACAAATATCAGCGATAGTTTTAATCTTCATCTAAAACTTGATAAGAATGAATTTATCAACAAACATCTATTAGACATCGTTTTTAATGATCCCAACAGAAGTAAAATGAACGAAATGTTTCGATCTCGTATTCTACAAGCAATCGAAGAAGGTAAAAACCTAAAAATTCAACTACCTTTAATTTCCTTTGGGGATATTCCTTTTAAATACTTTGATGTCTTTATCGAAAAAATTGCTTCGACAGACGAAAAACAAGAAAATGAATTTTTATTTAGAGCTACCCCAATACAAAAAAACCCCCTGTTAAAATTTTTGGAAAAAGAATACGTAAAATTCGTGTTTAACACTGATATTTATCTAATCGACAACATTATCTATAAATTAACAGAAGAACTCAATGAATTTATCGATGAAATGGAATTAAGCATGGTTCGTATAGGATTACGAGAAATTCTTATCAATGCTATTGAACATGGAAATTTAGGAATTACTCACGAACAAAAGACCCAATACTTTAAAGAAGGGATTTATCATAATATTATTAAACAACGATTAGAAGATCCCTTTTATTCCAACAAAAAAATCATCGTGGAATATAAATTTACTCTGAACGAAATTATCTATAAAATAACCGACGAAGGAGAAGGTTTCGACGTAGATAAATATTTGAAAAATGATCAAATTTATCTATCTGAATCCTTACATGGAAGAGGAATATTTATAACCAAAAATGCTTTTGACGTAATACAATATAACAAAAAAGGTAACATTGTTGTATTAATAAAAAAAATAAAACTAAAAGCCCATGAATAGAAAAAATATTTTTTATTTGTTAACAATTGTTGTTTTGCTTATATCAATAGTTATAATTATTTATAAATATTTACAAATAAAAGAAACTGTAAAGATTCAACAAGGAATGATAGAAAAAAAGATCAGCATTTCGAAAAAATTCTATCAACATATCTATCAAAATTTTCCAATTTTCGAAGACTGGTTAAACCAAGAAAAAAAACAAAACCTAAGAAAGTATTTATATCCCTTTCACATAGAAATTGCAAAAAAACTAGGTCTCTCGATAATCAAGTCCACAGAAGAAATTAACCCCAATTTTTATACATCTATCGATAATCCAGAAATCCGAACTTATTATTTTTTTTACAATGTTCCTGATAAACATCGTTATTTCTACAAAGACTTTGTACCTATATTGATAGAAATCAGTAAGCGATTCAACGAAAAAATTCGTTTTAATGAATATCCAATCGTTGTTAAATTAGCAATTTCTTCTTTACTTCGTCCAGAAAACTATCAAGAAGAATTAAAATCAAAAAACAGGAATGCTATCGATAATTCCACACATTCTTATGGAATCAGCTTAGATATTTTTATGGATGAATTCTTTGTTGATTTAAAATCCCTATGCGATAATCCTAAAAACGATACCAAAAAACAATGCGAGAGCGATTTAAACCATCATGGCTATATATTAGGAGGAAGCCTAAGAAGACAACTACAATCCATCCTTGCAGAGGTACTGTTAGAACTTCAAGAAGAAAAAAAACTCTATGTTATCTGGGAAGCAAATCAAAGAGTATTTCATATAACGCCCTTACCATTATAAAAAACCACAATAGAGATTTTTATAAGTTGTGTTTAATTTCTCTGCTGTGATTCTATGTCGGTTTAAAAATTGATTTTTTAGTTTCTGTAGAAGAATAAATTTCGAAAGGGGCAAAAAATAAAAATCTAACTCAATTTCGTCCGATAAAATCGAATTATCTCCATCTTTTAGAAAAATATGTGTGTGAACAAATTTCTTGAATGGTCCTTCGATTTGTGTATCTTGAAACAATTCATTTTTTCTGTAATCTATATGTTCTGCAATCCATAATACTTTATAAAACGGAAACAATTCTACCAGCAAGATGGCTCGTTCTCCTACATCGAGTGAATTGGGTTTTTGTAGGACTTTTACACCTTTTTCTAGACCAACAAGTGTATCAAACCCTTCTTTGGATTCGTGGAAGGAAAAAAGCTTCTCTACACTGCAAGCAAATTGCGATTTACAAACAAATTTGATGGACATAGTTACTACAAATTCTTTATAGTTGGTACGGGAAACTCTAATTCGAAAGGATCAACATATAAACCAAAAAGAGCTTTTCCCACCGGTGGGAAAAAATTGGGTATTATATTAATTTGATGAATTTTTGCAAAAGTTGCACGTCCACTACCCTTAAACTGAGTGAAGTAAAGTTGATGATTATAGAATTGCTGAAGCACAATTGGTAACAATCGTGTTGTAATAGGAAAATAAAAATTAGAATGCGATACTTCTGCTTCGAAAAATATTTCTTTTTCGCGACCAACGCGAATAATTTCTCGTTTTTGATGTAAATTTTCGAAACTAAAATGCGCCATTTCTTTCGGTATTCCCCAGTTTTCTCTTCCACTATCTACACTAACCTGAGTAGAAACATAAATTTTTGTAATACTATAATTTGTATTATTTTGGATTTTTGTTTTTCCTGGAATAAATAAAAGTTCATCATATGGACCAGCATCAGAATTTTTGTATTCTACAATCATGACAGAACCAAAACCGCCTGCAAATTCTAATTTGGAACCCGTATTAACAAAACCATTATTTTGTATAAAATTTTTATTAAATTTATATACAAAAATGTATCCTCTTCCAGTTAATTTCCATGGTGGTGGCACAATTTGTTTTTTCATCAAATCTATTAAGAAAAGAATCGAACATTTGTCAATAAAGAAACGATATTTTTCTAGAACCAAACATTTTTAGTGATTTCTTAAATTTTTTGGTTTGCTTTTTTATTATTTATTATTTTTTGAAAAAATCATGAAATTTTATAAAAAATCTTTGAATTTTTTCGCTACAAGTTATGAAAAATTTTTTCAATACGAAGCATCCGCAGGTATATTATTAATTTTTGTAACATTTATTGCGTTGATTGTTTCGAATTCCCCCTTAGCAGAAGCTTATTTTTCTTTTTGGAATATTCATTTAACCATAGGGTTCGAAAACTTTCGTTTAGATAAACCATTGATTTTATGGATTAACGATGGATTAATGGCAATCTTTTTCTTTCTGGTTGGTTTAGAAATTAAAAGAGAAATTCTTGTAGGTGAACTTTCGCAATGGAATCAAGCAGTACTACCGATAGGTGCTGCTATTGGTGGAATGCTTCTGCCTGCACTCTTTTTCTTTTTGATAGAAAAAGAAGCTCTTTCTGGCTGGGCAATTCCTATGGCAACAGATATTGCATTTTCTCTTGGTATATTAAAATTATTAGGAAATAGAGTTCCTGTATCTTTAAAAATATTTTTGACCGCTTTTGCCATTATAGACGATATCGGAGCTGTTATAGTAATTGCAATTTTTTATTCGAGTAATGTAAATTTAATTTTGATTGGTATTTCTCTAATAGTGCTATTGGGATTGATCTTTTTGAATCTTTTAAACATTACAAAGATTGCACCTTATGTAGTTTTTGGAATTCTATTATGGTTATTATTTTTAAAAGCAGGAATCCATCCCACGATTGCAGCAGTGATATTGGCTTTTACCATACCAGCTAAACCCAAAGTAGAAATCCTGCAATTTGTGAAAATTCTCGAAGATGCGAAACATAAGTTCCATACAAACAACCAAAGAGAAAAAGAAATCCTATTAACTAAACAACAATACCATATACTAGAAAATTTAAATACAAGTTTAGAAGCAATCCAATCTCCGATTCAGAAATTAGAACATCGATTGCATGGTTTTGTTAGTTATTTTATCATGCCAGTGTTTGCCTTCGCGAATGCAGGAGTAATGATTCGTCCCGATACCTTTGGAGATTTATCTATATCGATTGCCACATCTCTCATATTAGGAAAATTTATTGGAGTAATCTTAGGAACATATTTAATTTTATATCTATTTAAAGCAGATCTACCAACTAATTCGAACTTTAAGCAAATCGTAGGTATTGGTTTTTTAGCAGGTGTAGGTTTTACCATGTCTCTTTTTATCAATAATCTTTCTTATACAGACAATATTTATTTAGATCAAGCACGATTAGGTATATTATTAGGTTCTTTGATCAGTGGTACATTAGGATATATTGTATTATTTTTAAGCTCAAAAGAAAAGATTTAATAGATTTTTTTCTTGATTAGAAAAAAGATAGGAATTTAATTATAATAAAAATATGGAAAGAAATCAATTTATCCAAGATATTTCTCTTATCTATGGAAAAGTAACAGAACAAATTTTTTTTCAAATAAGAGAATTAATTGTTAATTCTTTAATGTTTGTAGAAAAGCAGTTGGTAGATATTAGTGATCATCCAAACCTAAAAGAATATTTTCATCATTTATTTTCGAATGAAATCGTAAAAAACATAGAGCAGATCAAAAACATTTCTCAAGAATCTTTGTTAACGCTGTTGTATTATTATTCTGAATTTCTTAGCAATATTATCGATATTATACAACCTTTTGAACCATCTTTAACGAAAAGCCTATTTAACGAAATATTCTTACCTTCGCTATTTAGTGATAAACTCTTAACATCAGAATATTTTGATGTTTTTATAAAAAACAATGGCAATATTTTATCAACAGAAAGAGTAGTTCAAGAAATTCAAGAATTGAACTATAAAAGCGTATTTTTATTAATTCCTCCATTGTTATCGGACGAAACCATTTGGGAAAGTACATACCAGAATCAAACTACCATAGATAACTTATTAAAAAATAAGAATATTTATACCATCAAATTCCAGTTTGATCCCGCCAAAACGATTCAAGAAAATAGCCAAATTTTTTATTCAATCCTAAAAGATATTTTTGATAATTTAGAAAAAAAAATACAATTCAATGTGATTGCTTTTAGTACAGGCAATTATATTATAAGATACTTAATAAATTATTATAATGATTTCTTTATAAATAAATTTTATAATTTGATTATGATCAATTCTCCTGAACTTGGTGTAAAATTAGAACGATTTATTTTATGGGCAGGTTTTTTATATAAGTATGATCCAAAAACATCCATCAAAATACTAAAAATTCTAACAGACGAAAACTTTAAGATAATCAATGATTTTGACAATAGCATATTATTTTCTAAACAATTTTTACAAAAGGAAAAAGAAATCTTTAAACAATACAAAATAAACAAAATTTATTCCCTAATAACAGAAAATAATTCTATGTGGTCCCCTTGGTTAGGAGATGGATTAATAGAAGAACCAAGTCTAAGTTTCCATAACGAAGACATTAGCGAAAAAAATATTAGCATAATCAATGGAACATCCCATTTACAGATTATACCTTCTGCGGAGTTAAGAAATATTCTGCATCAGATTATTTAATCTTCTCGAAAAATAAGATAGCTATATCATCCGATTCTTGTTGCCTATGATACAAAACATCTAAAAGTATTTTTTCTATGCATTCTTCTAAGTTGTTTTCCATACATTCGTACAATTTTTTTATTAGACGTTCTTCACCATAGAGTTCATCATCTTTATAAACTGTTTCTGTAATACCATCAGTAAAAAATAACACTCTATTGCCTTTTTGTAAGGGAATTACTATCGAATTATAGTCCAAATCTGGATAGACTCCCATACACATTCCATAAATTTCAAGAGTAGAAATTGTTTTTTGATGGGAATCTATTAAAATAGGTAAACAATGACCAGAATTTGCCACTTTCAAAAAATGATTTTTTGTATTCAACACACCAGCTATCATCGTTAAAAAATGACCACCAATTTTATCATACAAATAATAGTTAATATATTTTAAAAATAGATGAGGTTCAATCAACAAATCTTTTGATAATGTACAAACCATTTTAATCATAGAAGAAATAAGAGCAGATGCAATTCCATGTCCCGATACATCTGCAACGACAAATCCCATATGATCTTCATCAATTTCGAAAATTTCGCAATAATCACCGCCAATTTCTTGAGCAGGAACATATTTTAAAATAAATTTATAATTATTTTTTTCTATGTTCTTTTCGGGAATTAATTTTCTTTGAGTTTTTCTTGCTAATATTAATTCTCTTTCTACTTGTTGTTTTAATCTAATAAAGGTCTTTTCGTTTTCGTATAAATTTTTTATCAATTTGTTTAATCTTCTACTCTTCGCAATAACAAATCGATAATATATTTTGAGTAATTGGATTGCAAAAGTCACAAAAACTATCGATAGACCTATTATCCAAACAAGTAAGTCTATTGAATGATTTATCCTAAAAAATACTATGAATATAAATAGAAGGAATAAAATCAGCGAAATAATATTGATTAATAAATCTAATTTAAAGTTTAATATAAATTTTCTAATGTTCATTTTTTTTATATCCGATGAGTAATGCTTTTCCTGGATTATAGTTTTCTAATTCTTTAGAAACTTCTTGTTCACTAATGGGAAATTTAGGTTTATCATTTATACTTTTTATTGTTGGCAGAAGTATGATAAAATCTTCGGGGTAAAAGTTAGCTAATTGAATGTATTTTCTGCTTTTTTGATAATTTGGTAAAATAGATAGTTTTTGTTTACGATTTCTATAAAATAAGGATATACAATTATAAAAAATCCCTTTCCAGTTTCCGTTTTGTTTTAATTCTAATAGAATAATCGATTTGTTTAGAGGATTTACATTTCTTAAATATTCTTCGAATTTTAATACAGGACGATCGGAATAAACATAAAATTCTACTAAGTTTTTAAAATATTCCAATTTAAAATCTTCGCGTTTTTCTGCTAAAAATAAAACAATGTATTTATCGTATATTTTTTTTATAAAGTATTTATATAAATATTGATTTTTATTAAATTCTATTTTTTTTAGATTATAATAACCTTCTACATTTTCGTGATAATTTACATAAAAGTCTTCTTTTACTTTTTTTATCAATTTAGAATTTTGATTGTATTTGATAGTATCTTGATAGTTTCCAGACAAAAATTGTTCTAATAATGGTTTTTCTGGTTTCCAAATCAGAAAAAATAAGGGAAAGAAAGTTCGATTCTCTAGAATTTTTTCGGAGGAAACAATTTTAATCAAATCAAAATCTTCTTTATTTCTGCCACAACTATACAAAAACTCTTCGAGTTCTTGTATATAATCTTGAATTAAATTATTCGATAATCTTTCTTCTTTTGCAAATAAACAGGTATGATAGTTTTTATAATCAACAAGTAAAGTATTTGTAGGATAAATACCAATTCTATTTTGATGGAGCAACTTTTTTATATGCGAAGAAAATTGATTTTCTTCTAGTAAAATTAAATCACGTGTTTTTGCCCATTCTTTTAATAGAGTTAGTAAAGGAATGGATCTTAATATCCATTTTTTTAATGTCACAACTATTTTTTACCTTGATAATAGGATTCTATTTGTTCAAATGCATTTTGTATTCTTTTCGTTAGAGCAGCCAAGATTTTTAATGCCCAACGGGGATGAGTTTTAAAAACCTTTTCGAAATTTTCTGGACTTAATACAAGAATCTTACATGGACTTGCAGCTACTAATGTCGCTGAACGTGGCTGTCCATCTAATAATGCCATTTCTCCAAAAATTTCCCCAGGTCCCAATGTGGCTAACATTTTATATTTTTTTGAGTTACTTAACCTCTCTGCAACAATCACTTTTCCTGAAATGATTAAATAAACATCCTTACCAAATTCTCCTTCTCGAATTATAATTTGTTTAGGTTCGTAAGTCTTACCGTACTTATAAAACAATTCATTAGTGATTGCTTGTTCCCCTTCGAAACCAAGCTTTAATAAATCGTAATCATGATTTGAGATCTTCATATTATTATTCTGGTAGTGATTTAATTCTTTCGTTTGCTTTTCTTAGAATTTGGCTTAACATTCTAATAACCTTTAATGATATTTGTATATTACTAACTAAGATTCTCTCAAAGGTAATTTTATCAAACCCCAATAGCTCCACATCTGTTAAAGCTTCTGCTTCTGTAATCCTTATCTTACTAGTATATAATTCTAGTATCCCTAACCAATCCCCTTCCTTAAGATGGAATTCTTCTTTGACTAAAGGCGTATATTTTTTTCTTAAAATAACTTCTCCTTTTAAAATATAAAATATTTTTATATCTGACAAATAACTTTTATCTTCGTATATTTTCTGCCCTCTCGAAAATTTTAAAAGTTTTGCGTCTTTTTTTATTTCTTCTATGTTCATAGTTATTCCTATTTTTAATTATCGATATAGATCTATCTTTATAATTAATATTTTCTATTGTAGTAAAAAATTCAACAATAATTTCTTTAATTATTGCTTTACTTAATAAAACTTTATAAAAGATTGCATTCTTAATGCCAAAAAAGTTTCCTACATTTGATGAGTGTTACAAAGCAATACCAGAGGTTAGAAAACCCTTAAATTTCGACAAACTTTGGGAAGAAGAAATCATTAAAATTAAAAAAAAGCCACTAGAACCTGTATCTAAACTTAAACTTCGTAAATCTTTAACAAAAACCAGTAATTACGAAATTCAGTTTAAGGGGCATTTAGATAATATTATCCATGGTTATTTGATTATACCTAGAAAGTTAACCAAAGTTCCTGCTGTAATTAGCGTTCATGATTATTGGCAGGAATTTAATAATTTAGAAGAGATGAATCAAACCTTAACTAATAATGGAATTGCCCACTTACATCTATATTTGCACAAAGAAGAAATTTTACAAGAACATTTAAAAAACATTTCATCATCCGATAAGTCGAAAAAGATCGAATTTCTCTATCCTCCCTATTTTCTAGATACCTTTAAACAACCTTTTAACTATGATTATGGAGTCTTTCTTGTTTTAGATTTACTTCGAGCAATAGATTTTATTCGTCTGAATAACAGTATTCGACACGACAGAATAGGCATTATAGGTAGAGGATTAGGTGCAAATTTAGCAGTATTTGCTGCTGCATTTCGACCAGAATCTGTTAAAGCATTAGCCTTAGAAAGAATATCGCCTGTATGGTTCGAGAATTTTATTAAATTGAGTAGTTCACAGCTTGCAAAAGAATACCAAAAAATTGTTTTGTTAAAAAAATCCCAAAACAAAAACCAAAATTTATACGAATTTCTAAACGAACCACTTTTTATTGCAAACAAAATCCAAATTCCCACAATTATGAGTGTAGGGTTAGAAGATCCAGAACATCCCGCCTATACAGCATTTAGTTTTTTTAATCTTCTTAATTGTGATAAGTCCATGCAAATCTTTACTGACGAAAATCAAGATCCAAACCAAAAAAAAGAAAGAGAAACAAGCTTACAATTTCTTATAGAGAACTTAAAATAATCATTGTTTAATGATTCTTTCGTCTACGGAAGGAATTCCTAATTCTTTTCTGTATTTCGAAACAGTTCTTCGCGCAATTTTAATTCCTTTTTTGATTAAAATATTTGTTATCTCTTGATCTTTTAACGGTATTGTTTTATCTTCTTTTTCTATAATTTCTCGGATTAACTCTTTTACTTTTTCTGTGGTGATTTTTGTTTCTTGGCTAATTCTTTTTAATCCACGCCGAAAAAAATATTTTAATTCGAAAATCCCCCATTTTGTATGAACATATTTGTTCCTTGTTATTCGCGAAATGGTTGATTCATGAACTCCAACATCATCTGCAACATCCTTTAATTTTAACGGAACTAAATTTTTTCCAGAAACAAAAAACTCTTTTTGAAATTTTGCAATCGATTGTACTACTTTTAACAAGGTTTCGTTTCTTTGTTGAATTGCCTGAATAAGAATTTTTGCATTGTAATATTTTTTCTTTAATTCTTCTAATTCTTGTTTCGAGAGTTGTTTTTCTTGTTGTACTTGTTTAATATATTCTTTGTTGAATTCTATATTTTGAAGTGTTTTATCGTTCAAAACTACTTCGATTTTATAATCTTTGGTTCCATTTTCTTCTATTTCTTCGACAAAAACATAAACATCTGGTTCTATGTAGACAATTTCTTCGTTGGAATATTGTCTACCAGGAAACGGATTTAACGTTCTTATTAAAGATAAGATTTTTTTTAATTTTAAGTCGTCGAAATCAGTTTTTCGTTTAATTTCTTCGAAGTTTTGATCTTCTAACTCTTTTTTAAAATGATCCAACAAAAAGATTGCGTCTTTCGACTCGGGTATATCGTCTTTATATTCTAATTGAAATTTTAAGGATTCTAAATAATCCAGAGCGCAACAGCCAACTGGATCAAGACCAGCAATTTTTTTCCTTATTTTTAAGATTTCTTCTGGAGAAAAATGAAATGGTTTTAATAATTTTTCGGGATCTTGTGTTAAAAATCCGTTTCTATCTAAACAAGTAATCAAAATTTTTGCTGCTTCTTTTTCTTTTTCTGTTAAATCACAATATTCAACTTGATCTAATAAATGAGAATACAAAGACTGCGTTTTTGCTGCGATATTTTCGATTGCTTTGTGTTTTCTTTCTGTTGCTTCGTAGTCTACATATCGATCAAATAAACCTAATGGAATGAATTCTTTTTTCTTTTTAATTGTAAGAAAAGGATTATCTTTTGCTTCTTCTTCTAGCTTTTCTTGTAGTTCTAATTGAGAATACTGTAATAATTCAATGGATTGTTTTAATGTCTGAGTCAAAACCAATTTTTGAATTTGTCTTTGTTCTATTTTTTGCTTCATATTTATAGTGAAAAATCTTCTCCTAAATAGATTTCTTTAATTTTAGGATCTTCGACGAGTTCTTTTGCACTTCCCGATTTTAAAATCTGCCCAGAGTACATAATATATGCTCTATCAGTAATTTTTAAGGTTTCTCTTACATTATGATCTGTAATCAAAATTCCTAAGCCTCTTTCTCTTAAATGGAAAATCAAATTTTGTATATCTTTTACTGCTATGGGATCTACACCAGCAAATGGTTCATCCAACAAGATAAAATCTGGATCGGTTGCCAATGCTCTTGCTATTTCGCATCTTCTTCTTTCTCCACCAGAAAGTGTATAGCCTTTTTGGTCTTGAACCTTTTTTAAATTTAACTCTTCTATAAGAATATCGGTTTTTTCTTTTATAATGTTTTTATCTTTTAGATGCATTTCTAATACGGCTTCGATGTTTTGTCTTACCGTCAATTTTCTAAAAATAGATGGTTCTTGTGCTAAATAACCAATTCCTTCTCTCGCTTTTTTAAACATCGGCAAAATTGTAACATCTCTGTCGTTAATAAAAACTTTTCCAGAATCTGGTTTAATTAACCCCACTGCCATATAAAAAGAGGTAGTTTTACCAGCTCCATTAGGTCCTAATAATCCAACGATTTCTTTTTGTTTTATGTAAAAAGAGACGTTATCAACTACCTTTCTTCTATGATAAATTTTTACTAAATTTTCCATTCGAAATATTTTTGTTTGATTTTCCTTCATAATTTTTTTTAATATATTTTCGCTTCTAATTCTCTTTGTAATTCTATTTTATCTTTGTATACATTGATTTCTTTGCAATGAATTTCTGTATCACCTCTTTTGAGTATGGGATTACCGATTAACTTCATTGTTTCGTTTTTTTCGTCTATGATAGCATATTCTGAATTTGCTATTTCGTTTCCGCGTTTAAAATAAATGTTTCCTTTTGCAATAGTAATTTCTTTTTCGAAATTTCTTTCGATGATTGCAGCTTTTAGCTCTTGTTTGATCGTCTTATTTTCTTTGGTAATATCATCATAAGTAATTAAATGGGGTTGATTTTTTAAGTAAAGTTTACGATTCTTTAAATCATATTCCATATAGTTGGATTTTAAAAAAAAATTTTCTTTTTTGTCGACAATTGTGACATTTTTCTCGCTAACAATCTTTTCTATTCCTTTTCCTTTTAAAAGAAATTCTTCGCCTTGAATGGTTTTTGTCTTAGATTGCATTAGGACATTGCCTTTAACAATTCCCGATCGTTCTTTTAGGTTATATTCGATTAAATCAGAAGAAATGTGCATGATTTCTGTTTCGTTTTTTTTGTTTGAATCTTCGTTTTGCTTTGTTGCATTCAAATTAGTCAAAATAACGGGATTTTGATCTATCATAATCTTTTGTTCATCACTTTTATAAACAAAGGTTTGAGCTGTTAAGTATAAATCCTTCCCTAACAGAACAGGATGGTATTTTAATATAAATTTTTTCGTATCGTCGTAGTATATACTTTCGTCCGAGAACATTACCCAGTCATCTCCATGCATTTTTACATAGTCAACAAAAACAATGTTTTTTTCTGCAATATTTCGAACAATTTCTCTGGTTTCGATCAAAATCGTATCTTGATTGTTTTTAATTCTCATATAGGGATTATTTTTGATCTTAATATATTCTTCGCTTCGATTGTATTCACCACCATCGGCATAAAAATAAATCCCTTGTTCACTTTCCGAAATAAGAATCTTTCCGTTGATTATACCATTATTATCGGGATCCAATATAATTTCTGGTGCTTGTATTTTTGTTTTTTCATGAATAATGATAGCATCTCCTCTTAAAATTGTCTGGTAATCTTCTTTCCCTTTCCAAAGAATTTTTTTTCGAATTAGCTCATTTGCATAATAGTAAGTTACTATGTTCTTTCGCTTTTTTGTATTTTCTATTTTTTTGATTAGGTTTCCTTGTTCGGGGAAAATCATCTCTTCGCCTAAGGAAGAGTAAGGTTCAAAATTTGATATTATAGGACTTTTTTTTTGATAATTGCATTGATTCGTAATTAAAATTAAAATCAAACTAAAAAAAGAAATTGTTTGTTTCATCTTTGTTTTGTGTACGATTATTTTGTATAATGGTTCCAGCGGGGTTTCTACAAATTTGTAAATCGTTCTTTTTATCGTAATACAATCCTTTTAAACATTTTAATTCTGTATTTTTTCTTTTTAGAATAACAGGATGTTCTGTATCTAAGATTCCTTTTTCAACTTCGTAGATCAAAGTGTCTGATTTAAGCTGAATTTCTTTGTCCGAAAATTCGGCATCTCCTTCTAAAAACATTTTATTTTCTTGCTGATCTAATACAGCTTTTTTTGCTTTAAAAAAAGCCTTTTCTGGTAGGAATTGTTCGAACGTAAAATTATATACGATGATTTTTTTTACGTTTTGTTGGTTTTCATCTTGATAAACATATGCTTCTTCGGACTGTAATTCCCATTTTTTTATCCCTATTCCCTTATACTGAATTTTCCTAAAATTCGAGAACCTTAAATTAGCAAAGGTTTCCCGCGATTCTTCTTTTAAGATGGGATATTCGTCTTTACAAGATATAATTAATAAAAAAAATAGATAAAAAATTTTAACTTTTGACCAATCGATCCAATTCATACAATTGTTTTAATAAATCTGGCGTTTTATCTAACCAGTATTGAGTTGCAGAATCTGACCAAGCTTTTTCTGGTTCAGGATGAACTTCCATAAAGATACCTTCTACACCAATTGCCACAGCAGATTTTAGAATATAGGGAGCTAATTCTCTATTTCCTCCACTTTGATTCCCCATTCCACCTGGAAGTTGTGTGCTGTGTGTTCCATCAATCACCACGGGAACATCAAAACTATGCATGATAGGAATAGAACGTGGATCAAAAACTAAATTATTATAACCAAAAGAAACGCCTCTTTCTGTTAGGAGTAAATTTTTATTCCCTACTGCGTAAACCTTTTCGATGATGGATTTTACATCCCAAGGAGCCAAGAATTGTCCTTTTTTTACGTTGATCCATTTGTTGGTTTTTGCACATTCAACGACTAAATCCGTTTGCCTACATAAAAAAGCAGGGATTTGTAGAATGTCTACTACCTGCGAAACAGCCTGAACTTGATTTGTTTCGTGTACATCTGTTAAAACAAGTACATCAAACTCTTTTTTGATCCATTCTAATAATTTTAAACCTTCTTCTAAACCTGGACCTCTTTTGCTATTTAAAGAAGTTCGATTTGCTTTATCAAAACTCGATTTAAAGACATATAAAATTCCCAATTCGTCAGTAATCTTTTTGATTTTTTCGCATACGTTTGCCAAAAGCTCTTTGGATTCTATCACACAAGGTCCAGCAATCAAAAAAAAGGGATTTTTTCCGCCTATTTTTTTGTTAAAAAAATCACGCTCACTCGAAACACTTAAAAAATGTTCTTTTAACTTCATCACTTATGCCTTCTTTTTAGTTCTTCTACTACTTCTTCTAAGGAAATATCTTTTTCCACAAGAGCAACCATTAAATGAAAAATTAGATCAGCACTTTCGTGGATAATTTCTTTTTTTTGTCCACCTTTAATTGCTAACAACACTTCGCCTGCTTCTTCGATAATTTTTTTTAGAATTCTATCTTCGCCTTCTTGGAACAACCTTGCTGTGTAGGAACCTTGGGGAAGTTCTTTTTTACGTTGTTTTAATATATTTTCTAAGTTCATCAAAAATTCCATATAATCCTCCTAAGAATTACTTTTATAAATTACTTTTATAAGGGAATCTAACAGGTATATGATTTTTTTCTAATTCTTTTTTTACATCAAAAATGGTAAATTCCCGAAAATGAAAAACAGATGCAGCAAGTACTGCATTTGCTCCTGCGATTTTTATTGCTTCAGTAAAATGTTCTAATTTTCCTGCTCCACCAGAAGCAATTACTGGAATTGTAGTATTATCAACAACTAACTGAGTCAATTTTAGATCATACCCATTTTTGGTACCATCACAATCCATACTTGTCAATAAAATTTCTCCAGCACCTTTATCTTCTGCTATTTTAGCCCATTCAATAGCAGAAAAACCCGTAGGTGTTCTTCCACCATGTAAGTATACTTCGTAATCATTCATTTGATCGTTCCACTTTGCATCGATAGCACATATAATACATTGACTTCCAAAAACCTTAGCAGACTCGTATAACAAATTTGGATTTTGAAAAGCAGATGTATTGATTGAAACCTTATCTGCCCCTCCCATCAAAATATTTTCAACATCGTCGACAGTTTTGATACCACCACCTACGGAAAAAGGGATAAAAATCTGATCAGCTACTTTTTCTACAAGATTTCTGACGATTTTTCTTTTTTCTGCACTTGCAGTAATATCAAGGAAGGTTAATTCATCTGCTCCTTGTTCTGCATAAATTTGAGCGTTCTCGACGGGGTCACCCGCATCCACTAAATTGACGAAATTCACTCCCTTAACAACCCGACCATCTTTTATATCTAAACATGGTATAACCCTAACTGCAAGCACAAAAATCACTTTTTTTTGTTATAAAATAGAGAAAATCAAAAAAATAATAAAATAAGAATCAGAATTAAGTTTGATTCAAAAATTCACACCAAGAACGATACGACAAAAATTCCTAAAATTTTTTTGATACAAATTTATATAAATGCACATATAAATAAATATGAAAACACAACATTTTTTTACCCACAAGAATAATGTAACATCGATTAACATTACACTTTTTCATTATCAATATTTAGTTTACTTATCTAATACAAGGTTCAACGGAAATATATCTTTAACAATTGACTATTTGTTGAAAAAATATCTTGTTTATCTTTATAAAATTAGCCAAGCACCGACCAAAAGAACTCTTACAGCCACCTATCAACCAAGGACATATAACTATGTAATTAGGAAAATTCAAATTCAGCCAACCTATTGGGGCAAATTGGGTGAATTAAGATTGTTTTTAGGATATTCTATCAGTCTTTTGATTCGCATCATGTTAGATTGGGAAATGCAACAGGAAGGAAATCCTGTCACTCCCATCTTCTTGATTCCTAATCTAAACCCAGATGAACAAATTATTTATGCTAACATCCAGTCTGGGAATAACTATTCATATAATAATAGAATTAACCATATAAACCTGGAGGTTTATAGTTTGTTTTCTTGCCCAGCAGCATGATTTTCCTATAGTTTTACTTATATTTTTTACATATTTTATAAATTTATTTTATAATCATCAAAATCTTATATTCTTATGTAGAAAAATCTTTTTTTTTATTAAGAATTTTTTGTAAATCTTATCTTACAATTTTATCTGCTGGAAAATAATCTAAATTAATTGCATTGAGAACATTTTTAAAACCATATTTTTCGAGAGTTTGTTTTGCTATACTAGCTCTTCTTCCACTTCTACAATACAAAATAATTGGTTTATCTTTATATGCTTCTAATTTTTTTATGTGTTTTTCAATTTCATCATAAGGGATATTTAAGGCATCTTTGTAATGTGCCATCTGAAACTCTTCTTTTGTTCTTACATCTATTACTATCGCATTCTTACTTAAAAGAGTTTGAACCTCTTGATTTAAACTTTGAACAGAAGTAGTTTGCGATGGTTTACTTTGTCCTTGTATTTCATATCCACGTATACTAATTGTTATAATAAGTATAAGCAATATGTGAATTTTCTTCATAAGCATCTCCTATAAATATACATTATACATGTATAATGTATATTTTATTTTATTATGCTGATCTGTAAATCTTTTTTTATAAAATCCATTATAACTATATGTCAATAAAAGAATTTTTTATCAATTATATATATTTCATATATATTTGATTCATAATTTAAATAAAATTTATCTTGATAATTTTTTAAATTAAAATAAATGTTTTATATGAAAAAATACATATGCTTTTTAATTTGTATTATTTCCTTTCAACTCAATGCTAACGAAATAGCACCCATCTTAACCGAAAAAATCGAAGAGTTCATTATCGGAAAAGAACTCTATCTATACGAAGATAAAACCCATCAAGAAACTATCGAAACAATTAAAACCAAAATTTCTGAATTTAAAAATCCGATAAAGAAATTCCCAATTTTGGTTATTCCAGCAGCACTCATTGGGTTTATTTTAAAATCAAAAATCCTACAAATCAAAATCAACAAATATTAATTGAACTCTATTATACATTATTAGATGAAATAGATTATTATTTATTAGATTCTGGAAAAATCATCAAAACAGTGCAAACAGGAGATTTAAGAAATTTCTATGCAAGAGAAATCCCTCACCGAAATTTTTTATTTCCTTTAAGCTTTAACCCAC
>FMJZ01015563.1_pt1 | contig 36282 bp, 28 predicted proteins | sample 1987881 | NCBI WGS metagenome assembly FMJZ01 (sample SAMEA4378227, study PRJEB15110) | soil metagenome | biome: soil; feature: Field; material: Soil | place: India | collected 2015-03-11 | depth 0 m
GCAGGTTGGGGGTTGCTGAAGCAAGCTTCAGCACTCCAAAGCTGGTCCAAAACCATCAGCCGGCAGGAATCTTCCTACCGATACCGAAATCTTTCGCTGAAACGTTTAAGAGGAGGCGAAATGATGAGGTTCTGGGCGATTGTGAGCCTTCTATGCATGGCTTTACCTCTTGCTTCTGCGCCAAACATGCTCCTGAACGGCAATTTCGAACGAGACCGGCTCGGCTGGTCATTGCCCGGTGAGGCGCAGGTTGTGCGCGAGAACGCGAAGGAGGGACAGGCTTGCCTGCGCATTACCGTGAACTCGTCATCGTGGGTGGTAGCAGGGCAGGATGCCATCCTGCCCAAAGGTACAGTGCGTGTGCGCCTCTCTGGCTGGATGCGCACGCAGAACGTGAAGATGGGCGCCAATCCCTGGGAAAAGTCACGCCTGCAGGTTCTCTTTTACGACGCGAACGGAGAGCTGGTAGGCGGCTATCCGCCCGGTTTCGACATTGATGGTACCACCGACTGGACATTTTACTCCCGGGACTATGAAGTGCCGAGAGGTGCGGTGCGCGTGTCGCTGATTGCGGGCTTGCACAATGCCACCGGCACCGCATGGTACGACGACTTACGATTGGAGGCGTACGATATGCAGGGCAATCCCCTTGAACCGATTACTATGTCCCAAACCGATACCCGCGACTGGTATCCCTTGGACAGCTCGCCGGACAATTACACGAAGCCGGCGGTGGTTGACCTGTCGCGCTATCTGCATCGCCCCGCGGGCAAACACGGTTTCTTAACGGTGAAAGACGGCAGGTTTGTTTTTAAGGACGGCACTCCCGTGCGCTTCTGGGGCGTGAACATCGTGGCCGGCAACGTGTTCATGGATAAGACCACTGCGGAGCGCACCGCGGCACGCCTGGCTAAGTTCGGCTGTAACATGGTACGCCTGCACCATATGGACGCCAGCTGGGCACAGCCGAACATCTTCGGCAACCACCCCACCAGCACGCTCAACCTTTCGCCCGAGATGCTGGACAGGCTGGATTACTTCATCTACCAGTGCAAAAAGCACGGCATCTACATCTACATGGACCTGCTGGTGCACCGTAAGTTCCTGCGTGATGATGGCGTGCGCGACTGGGAAACGCTGGAAAACGGCGCGAAAATCGCCGCGCACTATAACCGTCGGCTGATTGAGCTGCAGAAGAAGTATGCGCATGACCTGCTGACCCATTACAACCCCTACACCAAAACGCGCTACGTGGACGAGCCAACCATCGCCATGATGGAGATTATCAACGAGAGCACGCTGTTCTGGGTGGGCGGATACAGCACCCTGCCTCCCTCGTACATTCAGGAAATCAACGACCTGTTTACCGATTGGTGCAACAGGAAAGGTATCCCTCGCCCCGAAGGAAGCGTGCCTGACCTGCTCCGCGCGCGCAACACTACCGTTGGGCGATTTCTGTACGAACTGCAGACCTCCACGTTCAAGGAGATTCACGACTATCTGCGCTCCATTGGCGTGAAAGTGCCCATCGCGGGCAGCAATCACTGGGAGAACTGGATTGGCGACGTGCTTTCCAACGCTCAGCTGGATTACATTGACCGCCACGCCTACTGGGACCATCCGCAGGGCGGCTACTCACCGACCAACCGCTTCAACAACAGCCCCATGTTGAAACAGCCGGCAGGCTCCACCATAACATGGATGGGGCGTCAGCAGGTGGAAGGGCTTCCGTTCATCGTCACCGAGTGGAACAACTGCTGGATGAACGAATGGATTGCCGAGGCGCCCGTGCTGATGGCGGCGTACGGCTCCATGCAGGACTGGGACGGCTTACTGCAGTTTGACTACTCTGGTGGCGACTGGGCGCCGCGCATGGAGGGCAGTTTCAACGTGGGCAACAAACCGCACGTGATGGCGGCACGGATTCCCGCCGCGCTAATATTCCTGCGCAACGACGTTCCGCCTACCCCCAGCACGTATATCTACTCCTTTAAAGATGCCGACGATTGGCTGTTACGCCCGATGGGCGACACCGTGCCGGGCGGACTGATGCTGATACAGCGCGTGGCGTGCCAGAAAGATGCTCCCGCAAAGCCCGTGCCCGCCGTACCCACTGACAACTTTGCCAGCCAGCATGAGTTGCTGAGGTGGTCGCGGGATGGTGTATTTACGGTCAATGCGCCGCGCACGCAGGGGGCGGTCGGTTTCATCGGGGGCAAACCTGCCGAGTGCCAGAACGTGCGCATTGAAGCGCAAACGCCCTTCTGCCAGGTGGTATTGACCAGTCTGGATGACCGCCCGCTGAGCCAGTCGAGGCGTATTCTGCTCACGGCGGTAGCGCGTGCCGAAAACAGCGAGCAGAAGTACAACCCCTCGCGAACCTCTCTGTTGGACGAGGGCAAGCCGCCCATTCTGCTGGAGCCGGTGAGGGCGACGGTGACGCTGAAAGGTATCAGAGCCACGAAGGTGCACATTCTTGACCACCACGGCAGGCGCACCGGCAAAACCCTGCCCGTGACGGGGGGCAGGTTCACCATCGGCAACGAGAAGACCTTCTGGTATGAGATAGAAGCCTCCGTGCCCGCGCAACGCCGGTAGTCTGTCCCGCAACGGCTCATCTTCCCTCAACAGGGAGGATGAGCCTTGTTTTTCTGTTACCATCCAGCCAGACGGCTCAGCCACAGATTGACAACAGACACACGCATATCGGATAATGAGTTCACACCTTCGTGGGGAGTGGACTAATTCTGTGAGGATGAGAGATGATGCGGTGGACGGTTAGCCTTCTGCTCTTCTTCTGCCTGCTGGCAAGTGCCCCCGCCTTTGCGGACCTGCCCCTGCTTGAACAGATTCTGAACAGCGCCAAGCTGGGGGCGCACACAGCACAACGCGACGATGCACGCTTCGCCACTGTTCAACCAGGCAAACCGGTTGGGCAAACCTTCATGACCAGCGGTTCCGCACAAGAGGTTTTCCGAATCGCGATATGGCAGGCGTTCTGGCATGAGACGTGGCAGCCCGATGAGTCGCTGGTCATGACGCTGTGGGACAGTCCACAGAAAAAAGTGGCTTATGCTCGCTGTGCCATTCCCTACAGCCGCCGGATGTGGGAAGGCGCCGTGCCGATGTTCACCTTAGAAGCAAAGGTGGAACCTAATCGCAGCTACTACTTTGAACTCACGGTAGAGGTGGAGCCTTTGCGCCCAGCAGTCATTCCCCGCGAGTGGTCATTGAGCGGACAGCGCCCCGGCTTTGCGGGAGGCGATGGCGTCATCGCAGGAGTTGGCACCGCGTCGGGGGATTACGCCGGCGGAAGCGCATACGCCGGCGGAGAGGCGCAGGATTACGACCTGTGGTTTGAGATACATGAAATCCACCGCGTGGAGCGCGACCAGCTGTACGAGCGGGCTTTTGGCTATTTTAATCTGGACTATCCGCCTTTGCAGGGCGTGCGAGAGGCGGTACAGAGGCGGGACTGGGAAGAGGCAGTGCGTCGCCTGGTGGCGCACTTTGAAAGCCGTGAAGACCTGATCCCACCCGACGCCCGCCAGCCAAGGTTCAACCCCGATTTTGACACCCGTGAAGCCGACCTTGCCAGCGAGGCGAAGGTGCTTTTGCCCGACGGTATGACAGTAGACCTCGGACCGTTCTGGAACCACTATACCCTCTGGCCCGAACGCGGTGGCGTGGGATTAACCCGGTCGGGCTTGCGCAAAATCCTCGCTGCCGCCTACAGCAACACCGGCAATGAAAAGTACGCCCGCGCCTTCAGCGATATGCTTTACCACCTGTTCCGCCATTGTCCATCTCCCCTTCAGGCAGGTGTGTGGACGCGCGAAAGCAAGATACCCCCTGCCCCGCCTGCCGGTATCTCAGGAGGCTCTATGTGGTCTGCGCTGGCAATTGGCGCGCGCATGGGGCACGGCTTTGCCTACTACGGCAGGTTCGTATCGTCGCCTTTCTTCCCGCTGGACATTCGTGCGGCGTTCATCATCAACCTGGGAGAAATGGCGGAAGTGATTGACCGAATGGAAGCGGGCGGTAACTGGGAGACGCAGATAGCGGATACTCTGCTGGAGTTCGGCACCATCTATCCTGAGTTTAAGATAGCCAGCGGATGGATCCAGCGAGGCGCACAGCGGCTGATAGAAAACGCCCTATCCACCGTGCGCCCAGACGGCGTCCTGCAGGAGCCGACCACCGGCTATCACCTGCTGGTGATGGGACGCTATCTGAACCTTATCACGCAGTCTCGCGATCTGGGCATCAGCCTGCCGCCCGAGTTGAAGGCTCTCACCGAAAAGATGCACGAATACGTGATGTATTCCACCCTGCCCGATGGTACTTTGCCCATCTGGGGCGACGGCAACCCGCCAATGCATCCTGATATGCTCGTTCGCGCCGCAGAGGTGTTTAGACGAGAGGACTTCCGTTTCGTGGGAACGGGAGGCAAAGAGGGCAAACCGCCCGCGCATACCTCCTTTGGCTTTCCACACGGCGGCTTCTTTTACATGCGGGACTCGTGGCGCAGGGATTCGCACTACATGGGCATCCGCTGTGGACCTCACGGCAGTCACGGGCATTGGGACCAGTTGAGCGTCATCGTCGCCCCGTTCGGCAGGCTGTTGCTGATAGACCCCGGTGTGTACATCTACGGCACGCCGGAAGCGCAGGAGCTGTCTGACACCAGATCTCACAATACGGTCACAGTGGACGAACGCAGGACGCTATCAGGTGGCATCCCCGACCTGTGGGTAACCGCTTCGCAGTGGGACTTCTTCGCCGGACACAACGAAGGGTACGCAGGGCTTCCCGACGTGCGCCATCACCGGCAGATATGGTTTCTGAAACCGCAGGGGGAGTTCGGTGGATTCTGGCTGGTGGTGGACCAGCTGTCTGGCACCGGTTCGCACGAAGCGCAGGTCTGGTTTCGCTTTGCCCCCGTGCAGGTGCAGGTGAACGAGGCGGGCAAAACCGTGTGGACATCGGGTGATGGGGGCAACCTGAGCATCAGGGCGGTGGAGCCGAATGGGGTCAATCTGACGCTGACGGAGAGTATCGCCGCGCTGGATGGCGGCAAGCTGGCGAAGGTTCCGGTAGCACGCTTCGCGCGAAAGGGCGAACTCCCCCAAACTTTCGTTACTCTCCTACTGCCCTATCGGGGACAGAAGCCGCCAGAAGTGGAAACCGTTCCTCTTGCGGTCAGTCCTGCTTCCCCACACGTGCGCGCCGTATGGGTAGAGGCAGGCGATCGGGCATGGCTTCTGTTTACAGGTGCTCCTGCATCCTTGCACGGCGCGCCGGCGTCGCATGAGGTCCTCCTGCCTGATGGGAGCCGGGTGTTCCTCAAAGCGCACGGCGTGGGGATAGGCTACGCGCGGGAGCGTAACCGCTGGCAACCGCGGACGCTATTCGGCGTGCGTGTGCAGGAGGTGAAGATTGGCTCCCGAAGCCTGTTCCGCAGTGAGGACGTGCGCGAGAAGGTGGAACTGCCTGTTCGGTAAGCGGGGAACGCCGCGAGGAGTTTTTGCTCTGTGTGCGGAAGTGTATTGTAGCAACCTGAACGTCTGACCAAAGGAGACCGTATGGCGCTGCCGCCAGACCATGAGCCAAAGGGTGTCCACGTTCGCACCATTCTGCTGGGTGCGGTGCTTTCCGCTTGTGTTGCCTACGTGACAACCTACTCGGACATGGTGGTCAAGGGGATGCAGCTGGGCGTCCTGCAGTTTGCGCCGGGCGCCGTAGGTTCCTTTCTTCTGGTGTACGGTGTGGTACGCCTGCTGAGGGCTTTCGGCAAACTGCGCTGGATGACTCCCGCCGACCTGCTTATCCTTTACCTGATGCTGTTCGCTTCGGTGTTTGTCAGCACGCGCGGCTTCACCGAAAAGCTGATGCCTGCTCCTGTCTATCTGAACTACTACGCGGACGCCGTGAACCAGTATGCCCAGCGGTTTATCCCCTACGTCAATCCCGCGCTGGTGGCGTTTGATCCCAAAGGCGAGCTGAAACAGCCAGTGGCGGTGGAGTTCTACGAAGGCTTGCGCTCAGGTAGCCTGCCGTGGCAGAAGTGGATGCGCCCGCTTGCCGCGTGGTTCCTGCTTTATCTCCTGCTGGCGTGGTGTCTCTTTTGCATCGGCGCCATCCTGCGCAGACAGTGGGCAGACCACGAACGGCTGACCTTCCCCCACACCATCCTGCCCACGCGCCTGCTGGATGAGAGTTTAGCACGCCAGTTCCTGCGTTCGCCGCTGACGTGGATGGGATTTACGCTGGCGTTCGTGCCGTTTTTGATAAACGGTATCCATCTTGCCGTGCCAACCTTTCCCCAGATTCCCCTGCTTTTCTGGAATGTGCAGAATCTGTTCACCTCGCCTCCGTGGAACCAGATGTTCGGCACCAGCATCTTCGTTTCGTTCGCGGCGATGGGCTTCGCGTACTTTCTGCCCAATGACCTGCTGTTCAGCCTGTGGTTTTTCTTCGCGCTCACACGGCTGGCGGATGTGGTGGCAGCGTCTTATGGCATTGAGTTGCAAAATATGCCGTCGTATCCCACGCGACACTACATCGGCTATCAGGTGGCAGGGGCATACGTGGTGATTGCGGCGGTGTTCGTGCGCAGCGGCTGGGGCTACTACAAGCGGGTGGTGCAGAGCGCGTTCGGGAAAGAGCACCTGCCCAGCACCGGCGAGGCGCTGAACAGTCGTTGGGCGGTCTGGGGCTTGCTTGCGGGCTTTGTGGGCATTCTGCTGTGGTGTTTGTGGGCAGGCATCAGCCTGTGGCTCGCGATAGCGCTTTGGGCCATTTTCATCTTTGTGACCTGCACCGTGATGGCGCGCAGTGTGGCGGAAGCAGGCTTTCTGATGACCGAAACCTCTTTCAAGCCGAGCGACATCGTGGGCATTTTCAGCGCGAAACAGCTGTGGGGCAACGTCAGCTGGACGCATCTCGCCTTTCTGGATGCCATCTTCTTCCGCGACCTGCGTGGGATGCTGTTATCGCTATTCTTGGATAGCCAGCAGCTGGCTCCCCGTCATGGGCTTCGTCGGACACTATTGCCTCTGATTTTCGGTGTGGCGATTGTGGTCGGCTTCCTCGCCGCCGCGGCCACCGAGCTGTGGTTGCACTACGGGCGCGGGGGGGTGAACCTGTATGGCTACCCGAACGCGAACGTCTCGTGGGCGTTTACCGACGCCTCCAACGCGCTCACCGGTGCGGATAAACTCACCCCGCCGTCGCCGCTGTGGTTCACGGTAGGCATTGCGGTGACCGGTTTGCTCTACTACCTGCGCAACACCTTTGTGGGCTTTCCTCTGCATCCGCTGGGCTACGCGCTGTGCCCGTCGTGGACGATGTATGTGATATGGTTTCCTGTGCTGGTCACCTGGATAGCCAAGTCGCTCATCCAGCGGTATGGGGGCTATAACCTGTATCTGCGCGCCATGCCGTTCTTCCTGGGGATGATTCTGGGCGAGTTCAGTTGTGCAGCGTTGTGGGCGGTGCTTGCCAGCACGACAGGGCTTCTGGCTCCTGAGTTCCCCTGGCCATAGGTCAGGAAACGACGTTGATAGGCGCGCCTTTCAGGAACGCTTGCAGGTTTTCCAGCGTGGTGTCCAGAATGCGCTCTACCGCCTCCTGGCTGTTGAAAGCGATGTGCGGGGTAAACACCACGTTCTCGCGCCTCAGCAGGAGATGCGCCTGCACCACTTGTCTGAGCGTCGCCTCCGCGAGGGGCTTTTTCAGCAGTGCGCTCTCTTCCGTAATCAGCTCCTCGCCTTCAATGACGTCCAGCCCAGCACCCGCCAGTATCCCCTCTTCCAGCGCCCACAGCAGTGCTTCCGTATCCACCACCGCTCCCCGCGCCGTGTTGATGAGCAAGGCGCCCTGCTTCATCTTGCGCAGGGTGTCGCGATTGATGAGATGGTGAGTGGCAGGCGTTGCGGGCACGTGAAGGGTGACAATATCCGACTCGGCAAGCAGAGTGTCCATATCGGTGTAGGTGAAGCCGAGCACGTCGGCAAGCAGTCGCTGGGGACGTGTGTCGTATGCCAGCACACGCATCCCGAAGCCTCGCGCGATGCGAATCACGTGCAGTCCGATGCTCCCAGCGCCAATCACTCCCAGCGTCTTGCCGTAGAGGTCAAAGCCGCGAAGAGCGCGCAGGTCGTATTCGCCGCGCAAGCCCTGAAAATAGGCAGCGTGCAGTTTGCGCGACAGCGAGAGAATCAGCGCGAAGGTATGCTCGGCGACCGTGTTCTCACCGTAATGGGGCACGTTACAAACGGTTATCCCCCGCTGGCGGCAGGCATCCAGGTCAATGTGGTCATAACCTGTGGACATGGTAAGGATGAGACGAAGCTGAGGCAGGGCGTCCAGGGTAGCCGCGGTGACCTTTGTGCCGATGAAGACGGCAATGGCTTCATAGTAGGCACACGCCTCACAGCCTTCAACCTGCAGATGTCTCTGCAGGAAGTCTGCCTGAAGCTGCGACGCGATGCCCAGCTTCTGCATACCCTGGCTCAGGTACTCCGCCTGCCAGGAGTCTACCTCAAAAAAGCCGATGCGCATTTGTTTCATATCACTAAGTATTATACCCTGTTTCCCGGGCATTTGCAGGCGCTTCCAGCGCAGGAAGTGGGTCGGTAGGTGGGGAATCGCTTGTCGGGATGTATCTTGCAAAGGAGGTTGCCATGACACCTCAAACGGTGCGGCTGGGCATTGTCGGCGCGGGAGGGCGTGGCGCGAGCTTTAAGACCGCCTGCGACGCCATTCCCGGTGTTAGCATAGTAGCGGTATGTGATGTTGATTCTGCCCGTGCCCAGCGTGTGGCAGAAATGTTAGGCGCGAAGCGGTTGTTTACCGACTACGAGCAGATGCTGGACAGCGACGAGGTGGACGCGGTTATCGTCGCTACGCCGATGCCTATGCACGCGCCCCAGTCGGTTTCCGCGCTGAAGCGCAACATTCATGTGCTGAGCGAAGTGCCCGCCGCCGTCTCGGTGGAGGAGTGCCGAGAACTGGTACAGGCGGTTGCGCAAAGCAAAGCGGTGTATATGATGGCTGAAAATTATATTTACGCCAAACCGATTGTGCTGGTGAAGGAGCTGGTTCGGCAGGGGCTGTTCGGCACAACATATTACGCGGAGGGCGAATACATCCACGAGCTTAAGGAGCTCAACGAGCTGACCCCGTGGCGACGCCGGTGGCAGACGGGCATCAACGGCAACACCTACCCCACGCACAGTATCGGTCCTGTGCTGGAATGGATGCCCGGAGACCGGGTGGTGGCAGTATGCTGTGCCGGAAGCGGTCATCACTATCGGGATGCGCGAGGCGAACTCTACGAGAACGAAGATACTACCATCACCCTCTGCAAAATGCGCTCGGGCGGGCTGGTGAAACTGCGTCTGGATATGCTCTCCGACCGCCCGCACGCCATGAACGTCTACCAGCTGCAGGGTACGGATGGCTGTTATGAATCGGCGCGGGCGCATGGAGAGCACGACCGCGTGTGGCTCCGTCAATTGTGCCCCGATATGAACACCTGGCTACCCCTGCACGAGCTGGAAGAGCAGTTCTTGCCTGCCGAGTGGAAACAGCAGGAAGAGCAGGCACGTCGAACAGGTCACGGCGGCGGCGACTACTTCGTGCTGATGGATTTCGTACGGGCGGTGCGCGGCGAATGTTCCCCGCGAGTGGACGTGCATTATGCGCTGGATATGACCCTGCCGGGTTTGATGAGCCAGATTTCCATTGCGCAGGGTGGACGCTGGGTTGACGTGCCCGACTCGAGGATATGGGGAACGGAGGCAGAGCCCAAGCCGCAACTGCAGATGATTTACCCGCCGCACCGCTTCACCTCCGTGCCCGAACCGCCATTGCCGGAGGGTTACCGCCTGCGCAACATCCGCCCCGGCGAGGAGGAGAAGTACCTGGCACTGATGCGGAAAGTGGGCTTTGCGGAGGGATGGACGGTGGCGGATGTCCAGCGGTTCATGCGAAACGTTCTGCCGGGCGGTTTCTTCGTGGTGGAGCACGTTTCAACCGGCGACCTGGTCGCGACGGCGATGGCGAACCACTCGCCCAACGAACAGCATCCCAACGCGGGTGTGCTGGACTGGGTGGCAGCAGACCCCGCTCATCAGGGCAAGGGATTGGGCAAGGTGGTAGTATATGCTGTGGTGCGACTGCTGGTTCAGCGGGGCTATCAGCGCATCTATCTGCTCACCGACGACTGGCGACTGCCGGCAATCGCCACTTATCTTTCACTGGGCTGGGAGCCGTATATTTACAACGAGGAGATGGACGTACGCTGGCAGAAGGTACGCGAGGCATTGAGCCGTCGAAGTCAGGGTCATTGACTGCGCTGAAAAACCCATTTCACTTCGTTTTGCATCATCTTCCCGAAACGGCTGGAGGGGTCTATTTTTTGCCATTCGTCCAACGTGTACACAATCACATCGGCGGGAACGGGAAGGGAAAGGGTGTCGAACTGTAGCGGGCGATGCATCGGAGGCTCAGTATTGCAGGAAAACTGACGGTGTGCATGGAACAAAATGGTATCCATTGCAGGGGGAAGTAGCGCAGGATGATGAGAGAGCAATCGTACGAGTTTCTGAAGAACATTGTAAATACTCCCAGCCCTTCCGGGTATGAATACAGGGCGCAGGCGGTCTTTCGCGAGTACACCGCCCAGTTTGCTGACGAAGTGCACACCGATGTGCTTGGAAACAGCTATGCCGTCATCAACCCCGATGGCTATCCCCGTGTGATGCTTTCGGGGCATGTGGATGAAATCGGCTTCGTGGTGCACTACATCAGCGACGAAGGGTTCCTTTACTTCAGACCCGTTGGCGGACACGATTCCATTGTGCCAGTAGGGCAGCGGGTGTACATCCACACGAAGCACGGACCGGTGCTCGGCGTTATTGGGCGCAAGGCGATACACATGCTGAGCGAGGAAGAGCGGCGCAAGAAGCCCGAGTTGAGCGACCTGTGGATCGACATCGGCGCTTCCAGCAAGAAGGAGGCGGAGGAGCAGGTGCGCCTCGGCGACCCAGTGACCTATGTGTACGACTTTCAGCCCCTGCGTGGCGAGCTGGTCACCGCGAGGGGCTTTGACAACAAAATGGGCTGTTTTGTGGTGGCAGAGGCATTGCGCCTGCTGAGCGAGCGACGTTCCGAGCTGAAGGCGGCGGTGTACGCGGTGTCCACAGTGCAGGAAGAGGTCGGACTGCGTGGAGCACGCACCATCGCCCACGAGATAGCCCCACAGGTTGCGGTGACAGTAGACGTCGGGCACAGCACCGACCATCCGGGCGTGGACAAGAAAAAACACGGTGACCACGTGATTGGAAAAGGCGCGGTCATCTGCCGCGGCTCACATGTTAATCCGCTGGTCTTCGAGATGCTGGTGGACACGGCGGTGGAGAAAGAGATTCCCTACCAGATAGAGGTTGCCGGCGGAGGCACCGGAACGGACAACGATGTCATCCAGCTGGCGCGCTCTGGAGTGGCAACCGGTCTGGTGTCGGTGCCGATACGCTATATGCACGCTCCCTGTGAGATTCTGCATCTGGGTGACCTCGAGAACACGGTACGCCTGCTGGCGGAGTTCACGCTGAAAGTTCACGCCGGCATTAACTGGACGCCAATCGGATAGGTGAGGGATTGCCATGGTACCACCCGAGATACCTGCCCGTCGCGGTGGCTGGAGCTGCTGGACGGTTGGCTTGCTGTCCTGTCTGGGGGCGGTGGCTCTTGTGATAGCAGGGCTGGCGATACTGTTCATCTACGTTGCCCGTCGCCCGGAGTTCAAACAGGCGATGTCGGCAGGAGTGCAGATGGCGCAGTGCCAGCAAAACATGCTGGACGTATATCAGGCGATAGAACGCTACCGCCAGCGCAACAGCGGACAATATCCCAAAGGCTTGAACGAGCTGGCGCCGCGCTATCTGGCGGAGGCTGGAAAGCTGAAATGCCCTGCCGACCTGACCGATAAGCCGGTGAGCTATCGCTACTTCAAGCCGACAAAGGATAGCCCGGAAACAGCACCATTACTGCAGTGCGACCATCATAAGATGATGAATCAGTCTGTGCCCATCATCGTGCTGAAGAACGGGCAGGTGTTGAGCACAGGCGGGCGCTGGCAAGAAACGGAGCGTGACACCACGCCAGTTCCCAGCGGCCAGAGCGGGCGGTAGACGACACGGGATACGCAGGAGAGAGGTTATCGAAAGTTTGCCGTGATTATGCGCATCAACAGAATAAACATACTCGTCCTTTTGGGAACCCTGCTGTTACTGCTACCTGCATGTCAGCGCAGGCAGGAGGACCCCGGCGTTGTACACCTGCGGGCGTGGACGATGTGGGGCGGTGACGAAGCGGAGGCTTTTCAGGTGGTGGTAGACGAGTTCAACCGCACCCATCCACACATTCAGGTACACAACCTAGCGGCTGTCGAGGACACCAAAATCATCCGCGCTATCGTGGCGAACGACCCACCTGAGATATTCACCCTGCGCGACCCGGGCTATCTGGGTTCGCTGGCGGGAAACGGTGCCCTGCTTCCGCTGGATGAATACTTCAGGCAGTCGGGACTGAAAGAGTCGGACTACGCGCCCGGCTCGCTTTCGCAATGCAGATACAACGGCAAGCTGTACGCGATGATTTATCTGATGGACTGCTTCGCGCTGTTGTGGAACAAGGAAGCCTTTCGGGATGCCGGATTAGACCCTGAGCGACCTCCCAAAACGCTATCTGAACTGCTGGAGTACGCCCGAAAGCTCACCAAACGCGACGCCAACGGACGCATCGTGCGTATCGGGATGATGCCGCCCGACCCACTGATTATTATCTCTATCTTCGGCGGGCAGTTCATTGACCCCAAAACGGGCATGCCTACCGCTGACCACCCGCGCAACATTGAAGCCTTAGAGTGGTATCAAAAGCTGATAGAGGTGCAGGGCGGCGCGGAAGAGGTCAACGCTTTTCAGGCGGGCTTTGGGCAGGAGATGGGCATTAATAACCCGTTTCTGGTGGGCAAGGTCGCGATGATGATTAACGGGCAGTGGAACCCATACTGGTTTCAACGATATGGACCGAAGGTGCGCTACGGTGCGGCGCCCATCCCCTACCCCGACCAGTACCCGGAGCTGAAAAACTCCACCTGGCTGGGCGGCAACATCTTCTGCATTCCCGTAAACTGCAAGTATCCGAAAGAGGCGTGGGAGTTCCTGCGATGGACTCAGACGGTGGAGGCGCAGGTGCTTTTCGCCAGCACGATGCACGGTGTGCCCAACATCCTGGAGGCGCGAAAAGAGCGCAGCTTGCGGGAAGGCGAGCCGTGGAAACGTGCTTTCGCCGTGTTCATGGACGTGGCAAACAGTCCTAACGCCCGGCACTTTCCCCCTACCCCGATTACAGGTCTGTATCAATATGAGATTTACAGCGCAGTGGACTTTGTGCGGTACGGTACCAAGACGCCGGAGCAGGCTCTGCGCGACGTACAGAAGCGGGTATACCGCGAGATGCTCTTCTGGAGGAGGTAGCGCCCATGCGTGAACGACAGCGCAATCTGCAGGGCTGGCTTTTTATCTCTCCGTGGCTGATGGGCTTTCTGCTGTTCACGCTGTACCCCATCCTCGCATCGCTGTACTACAGCTTCTGCGATTACCGGGTGCTTTCCCCGCCGCGCTGGGTGGGGCTGGCGAACTACGTCGCTCTGCTGACCGATCGCGACTATTTCCTGCCGTCGCTGTGGAACACCCTTTTTATGCTGATTGAATTGCCTCTTGCGCTTGTTATCGGGCTGTCGATGGCGCTTTTGCTGAACCACAAGATACCTGGTATAGGCATCTTCCGAACGATTTACTATCTGCCTTCCGTGATGCCGGTGGTGGCGGTAGCGGTGTTGTGGCTCTGGGTGCTGAACCCCCAGTACGGGTTGCTGAACGCTATACTGACCCCGCTTCTCGCGCCCTTTGGCTTGCAACCGCCGGGCTGGCTTGCCGACCCGAAGTGGTCGAAGCCGGCGTTTATCATGATGGACCTGTGGGCGGTGGGCGGCAGTGTGGTGATATACCTGGCGAGCCTGCAGAATGTGCCCGCTCACCTTTATGAAGCGGCGGAGATAGACGGCGCAGGAGCATGGCACAAAACGCTGAACGTTACCCTGCCCATGATTTCCCCGGTTATTTTTTATAATCTCATCATGGGCGTTATCTGGACGTTCCAGTACTTCACGCAGACGTTCATCATGACGCAGGGCGGACCACAAAACTCCACGCTGTTTTACGCGCTTTATCTCTTCTACAACGCCTTCCGTGACTTTCGCATGGGGCACGCCTGTGCGATGGCATGGATACTCTTCATCCTGACGCTCATCGCCACGCTGATTGTGTTTCGAACATCGGTACGCTGGGTCTACTACGAGGGGGAGAGAGGCTGATGTCGGCACAGGTAACACGGCTGGCGCAATGGAGACAGTCTAAAGTCTGGCGCAAGCGGATTGCCACCGCGGTGGTGTACGTGGTGTTGATTGCGCTCAGCATCTCTTTTCTCGCGCCGTTTGCGCTGATGGTTTCCACGTCTCTGAAAACAGAAGACCGCATCTTTACCGAACATATCGAGTGGATACCCAACCCCATTCGCTGGCAGAACTACACCGAGGCGCTGCAGTCCTTTCCGTTCCTGCTGTATCTGCGCAACACGCTGTTCGTGTGTGCGCTGGTGGTGGTGGGCACAGTCATCTCTTCGGCTCTGCCCGCGTACGGGTTTGCCCGTCTGCGCTGGAAGGGGCGGGATGTGATGTTCCTGATTATGCTGGCAACCATTATGCTTCCCGCTCAGGTGACAATGTTACCCGTGTTCGTCATGTTCCGCAACCTCGGCTGGACGGGCACTTACCTGCCGCTGGTGGTGCCGCCCTTCTTCGGAAGTGCGTTTGCCATCTTCCTGCTGCGGCAGTTTTTCCTCACCATTCCGCAGGAGCTATCGGACGCTGCGCGCATTGACGGCTGTTCGGAATGGCGCATCTTCTGGCAGATTATCGTACCGCTGTCTGTACCCGCCCTGGCAACGGTTGCACTGTTCGCCTTCATCGGCGCCTGGACGGACTTCATCAATCCGCTGGTATACCTGACCGATGAGAGCACCTACACGCTGGCGGTGGGACTGCAGACTTTCGTGGGGCGTCACAGCTCCGAATGGAATCTGCTGATGGCAGCAGCGACGGTGGTAACCCTGCCTCTGATGGTGGTTTTCTTCTTCACCCAGAAGCTGTTTATTGAAGGCATCACGCTGACGGGTATCAAAGGTTAGGAGGAGGCGCATGGCAACACCGCTGATACATCAGACCGACCTGTTTCGCCCGCATAACGACCCGGACGACCATTTCGACCTTGCCTGTGTGTACGCGCTGGCGCTGCAGGGCAAAGTAGACCTGCGGGGTATCGTTATTGACCATCCGCCACCGAAGTCGGAGTGGAACCCCGATGTGTCCGCCAGCGCGCAGATGAACCACATCACGGGGTTGACCGTGCCCGCTGTCGTCGGCTCCTCTCAGCCGATGCGCTCGCCCGGTGATACGCAGGCGTCGGCTTCGCCATCGGATAGGGCAGCGGTGCGCTTCATCCTGGACACCCTGCGTCAATCACGCCAGCGCGTGGCGATTACCGTGGTCGGCTCGTGCAGGGATGTGGCGCTGGCAGGAAAAACCGACCCTGCGCTGTTCGCCCGCAAATGCGCCGGCGTCTATATCAACGCGGGTACCGGCTCTCCCGACCCAAAGCGTGCCGCCACGCCGGAATACAACGTCACGCTGGACCCCGTCGCGTATCGCGCGATGTTCGAACTGCCCTGCCCGGTGTACTGGCTACCCTGCTTTGAGGACTACGAGGGCGAGTGGCGCGTGAAGCGTTACGGCACCTACTGGCGTTTCAGGCAGGAGGAAATACTGCCGCGTCTCTCTCCGCGAATGCAGAACTTTTTCCTGTGCATGTTCGAGCGCATCAGGGACACCGGCTGGCTGGAGTACCTCTACCGACAGCCCGACGCCGGCAAGATAGCTTACTACTCAAAGCAGGAGCGCAACATGTGGTCGGTCGCCAGTTTTCTGCATGTCGCCGGCGTGACGGTGACTGCGGACGGAGAGATTGTGCCGCTGGGACGAGCAAAAGAAACTGCCGTGTACACCTTCCAGCCCGTGCGCGTCGCCTGCAGTGAAACCGCTGTGACGACATGGCGACCGGACCCAACCAGTACCAACCGTTTGATGTTCATGGTCAAAGATATCGAGCGATACCAGCCCGCGATGACGAGCGCGTTGAAATCACTGCTGACCGCTCTGCCGTGAGAACGGGTACAATGCAGATGGTGAGGAATAATGCCTGTTGTGCACGTCAGATGGCTTGGCAGTATAGATTACGACTCGGCATGGGAGATACAGAGACATCTCGTTCATCATCGCCGTGAAGGACGTATTCCCGACACGCTATTGCTGCTGGAACATGTACCGCCGGTTATAACGCTCGGGCGTGCCACCAGGCGCGAACATCTGCTCGTTAGTCCTGAGCAACTCCACGCGATGGGCATCCAGCTGATAGAAACCGACCGGGGTGGAGATATAACCTACCACGGTCCGGGGCAGCTGGTAGGGTATCCCGTAATTGACCTGCGCGAGCATGGCAGGGATGTGCATCTTTACCTGCGCCGGCTGGAGGAGGCGTTGATTGAGGCGCTGCGCCATTTCGGGATTCAGGCACACCGACAAGAAGGGTTAACAGGCGTGTGGGTTGGCGATGAAAAAGTCGCCGCGATGGGCATTAAGGTCAGCCACTGGATTACCATGCATGGCTTCGCGCTAAACGTCTGCCCCGACCTGAGCCACTTTGCGCTGATAGTACCCTGTGGTATTCATGACAAAAAGGTTACCTCCCTTCGGCACCTGATTGGACGAGAGGTAACCCTGCAGGAAACGATTCCCCTTGTGGTAGATAGCTTCGCCAGGGTGTTTAACCTGCAACCTGTTGAAGCACCCGTTCCAGCTTCGCCCTCACTTCTTTAGCCACCGCCTCCAGCTCGGGGTTGGGCACTAGTTTCATCGCCGCAGAGGGATCCATCGCCGACACCACGCAACCTTCCCCTTCTTCGTATACCACCACGTTGCAGGGCAGTAGCAGTCCTACCTCTGGCTCGGCGTTCAGTGCCCGGTGCGCAAGAGGAGGATTGCACGCGCCAAGGATGATATACGGGCGATGCTCCACACCCAGTTTTTCCCGGAGGGTCTGCTTCACGTCAATCGTGGTGAGCACGCCGAACCCCTCACCCTTCAGCGCAGAGATGGTCTTTTCTACCGCCTCGGTATAGGACAGCGGCACCTTTACCCGAATGCCAACGGGCGTCTGTTCTATTGCCATCCCTCACTCCTCCTCAATGATCCGGTAGCTGCTGTGTATCTGGGCGAAGGACGCCAGCGTGGCTTCCACGCTGCAGTACTTCTCTTCCGAGAGTTTTATCGCTTGTTCCACCGCTTTCGGGTCCAGCCCTTTTCCCTTGAACACATACTCTATCTCGATGTGGTTGTAAACGCGCGGGTATTCCTGGCGCCTTTCGCCTTTCACTCGTATCTCAAGCCCTTTAAGAGGCTGTCTCTTCTTCTGCAGGATGCTGACTACGTCAACGCCGGTGCATCCTGCCAGGGCGTGGAGCATCAGCTCCATGGGACCGATTCCCTCGCCGCGTCCACCGCCATCTGGCGAAACGTCCATCACCAGTGGAACTCCGCCCGAAGAGATGCTCAGAAACTGCATGCCATCTATCCATCGCGTTCTGATTTCGGTCATCCTGCCTCCTCCATGTGTATTGTTTTGGCATTTCGAGAAGCCTGCTACGGCTATTTTCCGCCTCCTACTCTGTGCCCCGATCATCAGTTTCCGTCATTCTGGGCACGTTCTTCTGTTCTCAGCGAAACAAAGAACGTTCGGTATATACCCAGCGGGGCTGAGAAGGTCTACACTTCGTTCATCGCTGAACCATATGTCTGAAGCAGACACAGCCCCGCCCTGCCCCAAGGGCTAAATAGACTTCACCGCAGACCACCTAATAGAGACAGCCAACAGGCAGGGAGGTAGTGTTGCTCAACACCTTCAGTGTAACACATTGCAAAGGGAGGAGGCAAGGTTCATGAAAACAGTGGGTATGGACGTGTCCAGCGAGAGTTTCACCGCCGCGGTGTTTGATGGGAGCCGGGTGGTGGCGAGCAAGAGTTTCTCGTTGCGTCCGGGCTGGCAGAAGCGGTTTGTGACCTGGTGCACCCAGCAGGAGGTAGCGGTTGGTAGCGATTGGGTCGTGGTAGAGAACACCAGCGCTTACAGCGCGGCGCTCTGCTGCGGCTTGCAGGAGACGGGATTTCGGTTGAGCGTGGTAAACAGTTGCGCTTTCGGTTGCGCAAGACGGACGAGGTGGATGCGGCTCGGCTGACGGGGTATGGTTATCGGTAGAGGAACAGGTCCGTGCGTTAGTGTGCTCGGACTGAGCGGAACAAAGAACCTCAAAAGACCCCAGATTGCCAGGCGCGATGCTGCGCCCACCGCGACGAGAAGGAACAGCCTCTTTACCACAGGTTTGACTCACCTTCCCCCCTTCAGTTACGATAAAACCGTCATGAATAATCCATCACTGACCAGCTTGAGTCATCACCTGTTCGTGCATCGCGGCGCGGTGAACGTCGGCGTGCTTCATCGTGGGGAAGAGGCACTGCTCATCGAACTGGGCGACGGCGCGGTGCTGGACACTCTTGAACCTGCCGGGATCCGCTGGGTGGATGCTGTGCTGTTTACCCATCACCATCGCGACTCGGTGGGCAGTGCGGGACGAGTGCTTGGGAGCGGGGCGTGGCTGGGCGCACCAGAAGCCGAACGCGCGCTCTTCGAAGAGGCGGACAGATACTGGCAGGACCCGCGCAACCGCTGGCATATGTATCATTTCCGCCCGCATTCCGTGCTCACCGAGCCAGTGCCCGTGCATCGCACTTTTGTAGATGGTGACACCCTCCGGTGGGCGCCAGCACGAATCACCGTGCTTTCCACGCCTGGGCACACCGACGGGAGCGTGACCTACCTTGTAGACGTAGATGGACAGCGGATCGCCTTCTGCGGCGACCTGATATACGACGAAGGGCAGATTCTGGAACTCTACAGCCTGCAAAAGGGCTTCGGAGGGCTGACCGACTACCACGGCTTTATGAGCGCATGGCGCGAGGTGATTGCCAGCCTGCGGCGGATACAGTCTGCGAGCGCAACGGTGCTCGTTCCCACACACGGCAATATCATCCGCGACCCAAAGGGCGCCATCGACCTGCTGGAACAGCGTCTGCACGAGGTGTATGAGAACTATCTTTCCACCTCCGCTCTCTGGTATTACTTTCCCGACCTGATGCGCCAGCAATCCCCCACTGCTCAGCCTGTCGCCGTTGCCTCTACCCTGCCCACGCCCGACTTCCTGCGCCACGAAGGAACCAGCTGGTTCATACTCAGCGAAAACGGGCATCTGCTGGTGATGGACTGCGGCTCAAAAGAGGTGATTCAGCAGGTAGAGAAGTGGCTGGCTTCGGGCGAGGTGAAGGCTGTTGACGTGCTGTGGATTACGCACTATCACGATGACCATGTGGACGCCATTCCTGAGTTCCGGGCGCGTTTCGGCTGCCCGGTTATTGCCGAGCGGTCGGTGGCAGAGGTAGTGTCCAACCCGTTTGCGTGGAGGCTTCCCTGCCTGTCGCCGTCGGTGGTAACAGTGGACCGCGTAGTACAGCATGGAGAGCAATGGCAGTGGCAGGAGTTCACCCTCACCGCCTACCATTTCCCCGGGCAGAGCCTGTACCACAGCGGATTGCTGGTGGAAGGGCATGGTCTGCGCCTCTTCTTCTGCGGCGATTCGTTCACCCCGACAGGTCTGGACGATTACTGTGCGTTCAATCGCAACCTGCTGGGCGAGGGCGTCGGCTATGATTTCTGCATCCAACTGCTGGAGCAGATTCAGCCCGATATGGTGTTCAACTGTCACGTCGACGAGCCGTTCCACCCCTTCCCCACCCACCTTCGCGCGTGGCGCGAAACGCTGGCAAAACGCGGGGCTTTATTGAAGCAGCTGCTCCCCTGGCAGAACCCCAACAAAGGCGTTGATCCCGCCCCTTGGTAACCCGCTCTTGCTGTGCTCTTGCGTTCGTCTCGTTTATTTCGGTATGCTAAAGAACGAGTCTCGCCTCTCTGCGAGAAACCCTGTACACCACGGAGGAAGGAGAACGATGATATTGCAGACAAGAGCCATGCGAGTGATGCTGGCAACCGCAGGAGCCCTTGCGGCAGCGCTGTGGATAACCGCCTGCCAGCCCGCCCAGCAACCGCAGCAACAAGCGCAGACCGATACTCAGAGTTCTGCACAGACGGAAACCAATCTGGTGGAGCGAGGCAAATATCTGGTGACCGTTGCTGCCTGCGATGAGTGCCACACGCCGTTCAAAACGGGAGCAAATGGTCCAGAGCGTGATATGAGCCGGCGTCTGTCGGGGCATCCACAGGGTACAAAGCTCAGCACACCAAAGTTCGGCGCAAAAGGGTGGGCTGTGGCAATAGATGAAACCGGCACCGCCTTCTTTGGTCCCTGGGGCATCGCCTTCGCGGCGAACCTCACTCCAGACGAAGAGACCGGTATCGGCATCTGGGATGAGCAGATGTTTATTAACGCCATCCGCACCGGCAAGCACTGGGGGCAGGGGCGTCCGATAGCACCAATTATGCCTTGGCACAACTATGCGCAGATGACCGATGAAGACCTGAAGGCGATTTTCGCTTACCTGAAGTCGCTCCCACCCATTAAGAACGAAGTACCCGAGTTGATTCCGCCACCGGGCACCAAAACGGAATAGCGAAACGGTTGTCAAAGCCTCTTTGGAGTGCTGAAGCTTGCTTCAGCAGATCCTGCCTGCAGAGGCTGGAACGTGCTGGTGCAGCTTCTAGCCTGCGATTTCCGGTCGCAAGCACTGCAAGCGCTGATAGCACTTTGGTGCTGAAGCATGGCTTCAGCACTCCATAACCTGCGTCAGCGGGCTTCGTTCTGTGTAGCCTGCGACTTCCAGTCACAAGGACACCTTGGGTCATGCCCTTGACGCTCCTCGTCTCTCAGGATACAATGGAGGCATGAGAAACGCACAGATTATCCCGTTCCGCGGCGACCTGCTGGACGAGGTGGTGAGCCTGCTTCAGCAAACGCTTCATGCTGACCCCATTTCGCGCAGTCTGTTCGTGCGCAAGGTGCTGATAGACCCCAACTTCGAGCCTGCCGGTGCTCCGGTTGCCCTGGTGGGCGACGAGGTTGTGGGATTCGGGCTGAGCATTGCCCGCCGCCTTCCGCTGGAGGACGCCCCGCCCGATACCGACAGAGGTTACATTACCCTGCTGGCGGTGCATCCCCAGTATCAGCGACAGGGTATCGGCACCGCCCTCCTGCACCGCATGGAGGACTACCTGCGTTCGCGCGACCGAAAGGTGGTGCTTGTTTCGCCCTATGCACCCAACTATTTCACGCCCGGAGTGGACGTGAACGCCTACGCTGGCGGCTTGCAGTTCTTCCTCAAACACGGCTATCAGGAGGTGTATCGCCCTATTTCCATGGACTGCAACCTGCTGGACCTGCGTATCCCCGACTGGGTTCAACAGCGCGAGCAGGAGCTCCGCCAGGAGGGGCTGGTCGTGGAGCATTACCGTCCCCATCTGATACCCGCCCTGTTCCGCTTCCTGCACGCCGAGTTTCCCGGCGACTGGCAGAGATACGCCCGCGAAGCCATCGCTCACATCGAACAGGGCGATTCCCCCACCCGTCTGTGGATAGCGCATGAAGGGGGCGAGGTTGTCGGTTACAGCCACTTCGAGGGCGAGCGGTTCGGACCTATCGGCGTGGCGCAATCCCAGCGCGGGCGAGGTATCGGGCAGGTGCTGATGTACCGCACGCTACAGGCGATGCGCTTGCAGGGTCTGCACACCGCCTTCTTCATGTGGTCGGATGACCGCACCGCCGAGCGGCTGTATAACGCCGCCGGTTTTACCGAAACCCGACGTTTCGCACTGCTGAGAAAGGAGCTGTGAGATGGCTGAGTCGGTAGACATTCTGGCAATCGGCGCCCACATGGGCGATGTGGAAATCGCGTGCGGGATGGCGCTTGCCGCGCACATCAGGCAGGGCAAAAAGGTTGCCATCCTGCACCTTACGCCCGGCGAAAAGGGGCATCCTGTGCTTTCTCCAGAAGAGTACGCCCGGCAAAAGCACGCTGAAGCAAAGGAGGCCGCGGCGGTCTTCGGGGCGCAGATGTACACGCTGGACTATCGCGACGGCGAGCTGCCCGTCAATGACGAGGTGCAGTTTGCTATCTGCGACGTGATTCGCGCCTGCCGCCCGCAGTGTATCATCACCCACTGGCAGGGCAGTATCCACAAAGACCACACCGCCTGCGCCCTGAACATCCCCAACGCGCAGTTTTATGCAGCCATTAAGGGCTTTGTGCGTAAGGATCCCCCACACTGGGTGGGGCGCATCTACTACGCGGAAAACTGGGAAGACCGGGACGGCTTTGAACCTGAAATCTTTCTGGAGGTCACCGAAGCGGACATCGCCCTGTGGCAGGAGGCTGCGGAGAAGTACGAGCTGTTCCGCGGTGGGGTGTCACGCTTCCCCTACGTGGAGTACTACCGGGCGCTGGCACGGGTGCGCGGCGCAGAGATAGGCTGTCAGTACGCGGTCGCCTTTGCGGTTCCACCCAGTGCCCACCGCCGGCGCGTGCAGAGTCTGCTGGGGTAGAATCAGGCTGGAGGTGAAAACCATCAGTAGCAACCAGAGACCATCGGTACGGGAGGTAAGTCGGGAGCTAGCCCATGAGTGACTTCACGCAGATTCGCCTCGCTCACAGCCCGGACGCAGACGACGCCTTTATGTTCTACGCCCTAGCTCGGGAGCTGATAGATACGCAGGGACTGCACTTTGAGCACATCCTGCGCGACATCCAGACGCTGAACGAATGGGCGCGAGAGGGCAGGATGGAAGTGACCGCCATCTCAGTGCACGCCTACGCCTACGTGCGCGACAAATATGCCATTCTCACCTCCGGCGCAAGCATGGGAGATGGCTACGGACCGCTGATTGTCAGCGCAGAACCGATGACTCCGCAGGAGCTCCCCAATGTGACCATCGCCGTGCCGGGGCTGTTGACCAGCGCTTACCTTGCCCTTCGGCTCTATCTGCCCGAAGCGCGCACCATCGTGATGGACTTTGACCAGATTCTGCCTGCCGTGCAACAAAAACGGGTGCTGGCGGGTCTTTTAATTCATGAAGGGCAGCTGACGCACCGCGAGGCAGGCGTGCACGGCGTGGTGGACCTTGGCAGATGGTGGAAAGAGCAAACGGGACTGCCTCTGCCGTTAGGCGTGAACGCGGTGCGCAAAGACCTGCCGCTGGACGTGCAGAAGCGCATCGCCCAGGTCCTGCGCCAGAGCATCCAGTACTCCTTAGAGCATCGGCAGGATGCGCTGGAATACGCGCTGGAGTTCGGCAGAGGCATCGGGCAGGACGTCGCCGACCGGTTCGTGGGCATGTATGTGAACGAGTGGACGGTAGACATGGGCGAGGCGGGCAAGGAAGCCATTCGACTGTTTCTCGCGCGGGGCGCCGAAGCGGGGATTATCCCTCCCGTGGGGGAGGTTGAGTTCATAGAGTAGCGCGTTTGACCAGTGAACAACCAGAGGAGGTGTGTTCACCGTGAAAAGACGCTTCTCCGCTGCGTCCGCGCTGTTGCTGTTGATCCTCGCCGCAGGATGCGTGGAAACTCCCTCTTGCGGTTTCGGCGTGGATTTCTCGCCGGACGGCAAACAGATTGCTTTCCCGGATGTGGCTGGTAAGGACCTCGTTATCGCGCTGATGAACACGGACGGAAGCGGATACCGCGTGGTCGCACGCACCGCAGTCCCCAACCCCCCTGTGTGGTCTCCCGATGGACGCCACATCCTGTTCTGCGACGGAGATGGACTGTGTCTGTACGATGTGCAAGCGCGCAAAGTTCGTCGCCTGCGGGATATCGCGCCGATTGGCTACACGTGGAGCGCCGATGGTGGGCAGATCGTTTGCCTGATGCGCGAAGGACCAGAGGCGATATGGCTGGATGCCCGTTCCGGTGAGATACTCCTGAGTGTTAGCCTGCCAACAGAACCGCTGGGCATGATGCCCGGCATGAACCTCGCGCCCATACCGCAAACCTGGGGCGTTGCCTTCATCGCCTCCGACGGCAACCTCTACAGCGTGGAGGCAGGCAGGGTGTACCAGATTACCCGCACCGGCGACGTGCGCTCGCTGTGGGTCAGCGATGACGGCAGCCACCTGCGCTGGGTGAGGTCGCCCAAGTCAGCGAAACGTTACCTGGTGGTACACGAATATGACATGGCATCTCGAGCGGTTAGCGGCGAGGTGCACCGTTTCGACGTGCAACCGCTCTCCCCGCAGAAGGGCTACCAGGTGTTGGGGGCAGATGGCGTGTTCTCACCAGACGGACAGAGACTGCTAATCTGGGCATACTTCACGCGAAGCGGAAAGCCGGAGGAAGAGCCAAAGTTGGTAGCGGTGGGGACTGCCAATATAGAAGGGCAGATGATACTGCCCATCCTGCAGGTGAACAGGCTGGTGAGGGTGACGAAAGAGAGCCCAGTTCCTATCGCTTCACGCTGGTCGCCAGACGGCTCGCACGTCGCCCTCCAGATTGTGGGGGAAAAGCAGATTCTACTCTGGCTTGGACGGGCAGACGGCACTGGCGGGCGTGTCCTGCGCCACATCAAAACTCAGTAACAAAACCAGCAGCGGGAGGCTCGCCCTCCCGCTGTTCTGTCAAACCTGCACTCCAGCGCTACACCCTGCCGGCGATGCGCTCGCGCATCCCCGAAAAGAACAGGTGCACCAGAATCATGTGCACGTCCTCTATCTGCTGCATGTTCTCGCAGGGCACGATGATGCTCTCGTGCGCTATGACTGCCAGCTTGCCCCCGCGGTATCCCGTCAGCCCGATGGTGTATGCGCCCTGCTCTTTGGCGGCTTCAACCGCCTTGAGAACGTTCGGCGAGTTGCCGCTGCCGCTGATGGCAATCAGCACGTCGTCCTTGCCCAGCCACGTGCGCACCTGTGGGGCGAAGACGTTGGTGTAGTCGGTATCGTTCGCCCAGGCGGTGATAATCGGGAGGCTGTCGGTCAGCGATAGACAGCGAAACGGCTTGCCGAACAGGTCATACAGGCACTTCTGAAAGTCGTTGGCGATATGCGAGGCAGTAGAGGCACTGCCCCCATTGCCCACCAGCGCGAGTGTCCCACCGCGCTCGTACAGGTCTACCAGGCGCAGGATGATGCTCTCCACCTGCTCCACGGGCACCTGCGAGACCAGATACTGTACGGCATCCAGATACTCGGTCAGATATGCCTTTAGCATGAACGTCCTCCGCTCAGGGTCTAAGGGCATTATACCCCACGGGCAGGGCAAAGTGTATCCACCGAATCAACTTTCCGCCACCACATGGTTGCGCAGTTCCCCAATCCCTTCGATGCGTATCACCACCTCATCGCCGGGTTGAAGCAAGCCTTTAGGCTGTCGGTACACGCCCACGCCCGCGGGCGTGCCGGTGGTAATGATGTCGCCCGGCAGAAGGGTTATCCCCGCGGCGATGTGCGCAATCAGTTTGGGGATGGCAAAGATCATGTCGCCCGTGCTCGCCTGCTGGCGCACCTCGCCGTTCACGAAGGTCTCAATGCGCAGGTTGTGCGGGTCGGCTATCTCATCCGCCGTCACCAGCCAAGGACCGCACGGCGCAAACGTATCGCATCCCTTCGCGCGAGACCACTGCCCCTCCGTACGCTGGAGGTCGCGTGCGCTGACGTCGTTCATAATGGTGTAGCCAGCGACGTAGTGCATCGCCTCCTCTTCCGAAACGCGGCGCGCCCGCCTGCCGATGACCACCGCCAGCTCGCCCTCGTAGTCCAGCTCCTGCGTGATTCGCGGATAGACAATCGCCTCACCGTGTGCTGTCAGCGCAGAGGTCACCTTCACAAACACAATCGGCTTCTGAGGAATGGGCATTCCCGACTCGGCGCAGTGCTCCCGGTAATTTGCGCCAATCGCCAGTATCTTCTGGGGGCGGGTGACGGGCGGCAAATAGGTTATCTCAGCCAGCGAACAGGAAACCGCATGCGCCTGAGCGGGATTTTCCTCCAGCGCACGCCGGTACGCCTCTACCAACTGTTCCGCCGTCCCTCGCGCCGATTCGCCCTGCTCCAGCAGGTGCACCATATCGTGCGCCAGCGTGCCCGACCTGCCAATCAGCGACAGCCCCGCGTTCAGGTCCACCACCCGGTTACCGACCACTGCACCGATACCTTCCTGTCCATCCCTGCGATAACTGATAAGCTTCATCACTTCCTCCTCTTCGCGTTAAATCACTGGTTGTACCTTCTCCTGAGTCAGGTGGCAGGTGTCGTTAATCAACGACACCCACATCCAGTCCGCGCCGCACTCAATCACGCTGAGTGAAGCGTTATCCAGGCGGATATGCCGGAATGTCTCCAGCGGCGCGTACAGCGCCACGCAAATCAAAGCACGCAGGCTTCCCCCATGCCCCACGATGCACACCGTGCCCTCCCGATGCTGATGGCGGATGCGTTCCAGCACACGCCTTGAACGCTCGATAATCTGTTCGGGATACTCCGCTCCGGGCGGGCGATGGCGCAGGGAGTCTCGGCGGTATCGCTCAAACAGATCCGCCCATTCGCTGGCAAGAATCTCCTCGCGGCTCATCCCCTCCCAGACGCCATAACACAGCTCCCGCAGGTCTGCATCGGCAATCGGTGAAAGCTGGTGGTACTTCGCCACGATTTGCGCGGTCTGCATCGCCCGCTGGAGGTCACTGCTGTAGATAGCCTGCAGAGGCTCGTCGCGCAGACGGTGAGCAATCGTCTCCGCCTGCTGGATACCTCGCGCGTTCAATGGGATGTCCGTCTGCCCCTGAAACCGCATCTGCTGGTTCCAGTCGGTCTCGCCATGTCTGACCAGAAGCAAGCGTAACATTTTCGTCTGTGCCCGTGAACCTCTCACGCGGTATTATACCACGCCACCCTGCCGATTAGCAGGAGTAAGCAGGTTGCAGGGCGTATCCTATCACAGGTTTCAGCGCAACTCTTTCGCTATGATTCTGAAGAGCCTCAGCATACTCGGCTTCAAGAGCTTCGCCGACAGGGTGCACCTGCAGTTCGGCGAGGGCATTACCGCTATCGTGGGTCCCAACGGCAGCGGCAAATCCAACATCGCCGACGCCATCCAGTGGGTGCTGGGCGAACAGAACGTACGCACCCTGCGCGCCGAGAACAGCACGGAGGTCATCTTCGCGGGAAGCGCACGACGCAAGCCACTGGGCATGGCAGAGGTGAGCCTGACGATAGACAACAGCGCGGGGGTGCTTCCCGTGGACTTCGCGGAGGTAACCGTCACCCGCCGACTCTACCGCTCTGGCGAGAGCGAGTATCTGATTAACAAAACGCCCTGCCGCCTGAAGGACATCGTGGAGCTGTTCATGGACACCGGTCTGGGGCGAGCCACCTACGCCATCCTCACCCAGAACGAAGTGGACGTGGTACTGTCGGCAAAGCCGGAGGACCGCCGCGCCCTGTTTGAGGAGGCTGCTGGTATCCAGAAGTATCGCCACCGCAAGCGCGAAGCCCTGCGCAAACTGGAGAACACCGAGGCAAACCTCACGCGCATCTATGACATCCTCACGGAGCTGGAGTCACAGCGCGAGCCACTGCGCCAGCAGGCGGAGGTCGCTGTTCGCTATCATCAGCTGGTGGAGCGTTTGCGCGAGATAGAGGTCAACGCGCTCTGGGCACAGGTGCTGGACAGCGAACGCGCCCGCGAGCAGACCATGCAGGAACAGCAGAACATCCACCGCCAGTTACTGCACATCAACGCCCAGATGGCGGAACGCGAGTTGCTGTCCAAACAGCTCGGTTCGCAGATAGCCGAGGTGGAATCCGACCTTGACACCCTGCGTGCGCTACAGCAGGCATCCCTGACTGCCTACGAGCGCACCGAGAGCCGTCGCGCGCTGATAGAACAACGCCTGCAAAACGCCCGTGAGAACCTTGCACGCCTGCAGGAGGAGCTGGCGGAAAACGAGCGACGGTTAGCCGAACTGCGCCAGCAGGGAGAAGACTGGCAGGAGCGTCGCCTGAGCCTGCAGGGGCGCATCGAGGAGGCGGAGCGACAGCGCGAAATCGCCCGCGAACGGTTGCAGGTAGCAGAACACGCCCTCCAGCAGGCGCAACAGCACTACATGGAGCGCACCCAGCAGGTCGCCCAGGCACAGGCATACCTGGAGAGCCTGCGCTTACGCCGAGCCGAAGCCGAAAAGGCTGTGGAAACACTGCAGAGAAGGATTGAAGAGGCGCAGAAAAGCCTGCACGAGGCGGAGGAGCGCTACCGAAACCTGCAGGCTCAGCATGAAAAGGCGGTTGCCTCTGCCCAGATGGCGGCGCGAGAAACCCAGCGACTGGAGAACGAACTCCAGCAGGCGCAGGCAGAGATCCAACGCCGTCAGCAGGAGGTGGAAGCACGCGCCCGCGAAAACGCCCGCCTGAGCGCCCGTCTTCAGACCCTGCTGGAAAGCGAAGCCGCGCAGGAAGGGCTTTTCGGCGGAGTGCGAGCGGTGCTGGAGGCGGTCTCACAGGGGCATCTCGAGGGCACGTATCTGCTGGTAGCCGACGCCCTCCAGCCGCTGGAGCCCTATGTCACCGCGATTGAGGTCGCGCTGGGCGCAAGCGCACAGGACCTCATCACCGCCACCGAAGAGGAGGCGCGCCTTGCCATCGAGTGGCTCAAACGCCACGCGCGAGGACGGGCAACCTTCCTCCCTCTGCAGCTTCTGCGCCCCTCCCCTGCCCCACCCGCCCTGAACGACGCCATTGCGCAGGGGCTGGCTCTTGGCTTCGCCAGCGAGCTGGTTCAGTGCGCGCCGGAGCTGAATCCCGTGGCACAGTATCTGCTGGGACGAGTGCTGATCTCCCCCGACTTTAACAGCGCGGTAGAGATTGTGCGCCGGTACAGCGGCTGGAGCAAGGTGGTGACCGTGGAAGGCGAGCTGTTCCTGCCGGGCGGAGCGATTACGGGAGGCAGGATGCCGGGCAGGGCGACTGGTATCGTCTCGCGTAAGGCGGAGCGTGCACGAGTCGAGCGTGAACTGCAGGCAGGTGAAAAGGAGGAGGCTCGCCTCCGCGAAGCGCTCCGGGAGGCAACAGAGGCGTACAGGCTGGTCCAGCATCAGTGGCGCGAGGCACGAAAAGGACAGGAAGAGGCACAGGAGCGGCTGGTGCAGGCAGGCTCTGCCCTGCAACTGGCGGAACAGGAGCAGGCAAGCATACGCCAGCAGGTAGAGGCTCTGCAGGCGGAGCATACCGAACTGGCAAACAGGCTCTACGAGCTGGACAACGCTATCCTCGAAGCCGAAACCCGAACGCCTTCGGAACGGGCGCAGATGGTTCCCTCGGAAGAGGTCAGCCGCTATCGCCAGCAACGCGACGAAGCTCTGGCGCGTCTGCAGGAGGCGGAAGTGCTGTTGGGCAGGCTGACCGAACAACAGCGTGCCTTAGAGCACGAGCGCGAATCGCTGGCGCAGATTCAGCGTGACCTGCATCAGCAATCGCAGAACCGCCACCAGCGCATTGCCGAACTTCAGGCGCAAATCGCACACGATGAGCAGGCACTGCAGGAGACCCTGCGCGAGCTGGAGCGTATCTCCCAGCAACGCGAGCAGATTGAGCAGGACTTCTCCGCCCGACGCGAGGTGCGCCAGGACCTGCTCCAGCAAAACCTGGAGAACAGCCGCCTGCTGATGGAACTTTCCCAGCAACAGCAGTCACTTTCCCAGCGAGCACACGACCTGGAGTTGACGCTGGCGCGTATTGAGATGCAAAGGACGCAGGCGGTTGCACGCCTGTGGGAGGAGTATGAGATTGACGTGTCGCGCGAGACGCCGCCCGACCTGTCGCAGTATGCTCCCGAATCTGCCTCCGAGATTCAACGCCTGCGCCGCGAACTCCGACAGATGGGCAACGTGAACACCGGCGCTGTGGAGGAGTATCAGCGGCTGAGCGAACGGTATGAGTTTCTGGAAAAACAGCGTGCTGACCTCGAATCGGCGCGACAGGATATCCTGCAAGCCATTCAGGAGATAGACACCAGCACGCGCGACCTGTTCCTGCAGACCTTCCACGCGGTTCAGCAGGCTTTTAACGAGGTCTTTGTGCGCCTGTTCGGCGGCGGCAAAGCCGAGCTGGAGCTGACCCAGCCCAATAACCTGCTGGAAACGGGCATAGAAATCATCGTTCAGCCTCCCGGCAAGCGGCGTCAGAACCTGTCGCTGTTATCCGGCGGTGAGCGCGCGCTGGTAGCCATCGCGCTGATGTTCGCCTTCCTGCAGGTAAAACCCAGCCCCTTCCTTGTGCTGGACGAGGTGGACGCCGCGCTGGACGGGGCAAACGTGGAGAAGTTCGCGGATATGCTTCGCGAGTACGCCCGTCATTCGCAGGTGCTCATCATTACCCACAACCCGGTGACGATGGAGTGCGCCGACGTGTGGTACGGCGTCACCATGCAGGAGCAGGGCGTCTCGCGCGTTATCTCCTACCGCGCCCCGAAGGAAGCGGTTATCGCGGCCAGCTAGCCCCTACTCGTCGCCAATCATACCGAAACGCTCCACCAGCAGACCGAAATCCCACAGCGTGACCTCGCCGTCGCCGTCCAGGTCGGCGTTGACGTCGTACTCGTCCTCACCGGCGACGCTGCCGAAAGCGGCCACCATCCTGCCGAAGTCAAACAGCGTTACCTCGTTATCGCCGTCGATATCGCCCGGGTAAAGCACGATGTTCACGCTCTCGGAGAGCACCTGCACGCTACGCTTCAGGAACGGTGCGCCGTAAATGGTCAGCTGATGGTCTCCCAGAGGCTGAGGTATCAGGAACTTGCCGACGCTGAAGCCAGTTGCTGGCACCAGACCGAGCCGTCCCTCGCCCACCACCTGTCCGGTGCTGGCATCACGCAGGATATAGCGAAGGTTGTTGGGCAAAACCCCTGCCCAGCCAGCGATAGTCACTCGCCCCTGCAGTCTCATCTCACCGGAAGCGACCTTCGCCATCGCCAGCCGGTCCGAGCCTATCGCCACCCACCTGCCGTCGGGCGAGAAGAGGAGCGGATGCCCACCAAAAGGAAGCTCCCACTGCGAGTTCTTCTGATACAGCCCGTACAGGTCGGTGCGACGTTCCTGCACCAGTCGGATGGCGAAGACGCTCGCGTCTGGCGACGCCGTTATCTCATCCAGGTAGTCCGAGGGCGGACGCGTGAGCCAGAATGCTCTGCGTAAATCGCCCGTCGGCAGGTCGTGCAGACGGACCTCGATGTAGCTTTCATAATAGCGAGCCACCATCAACAGCTGTGCCGCTTCCAGTATCTGGAACACGCTTCCCCCGTCAGGCGAATAGAGCGGGATCGCCTGCACCGCGTCTTCGACGAAGATGTTGTCACTGTAATCGGAATACACCAGATAGCGACCGTCGGAACTGATGCTGAAACGGTATATCCGCTCACGAAGGCTCTCTATACTGCCGTCGGAAATACGCATGCGAAGCAGTTTGTCCCCGCTCTTCAGATAGAGGGAAGAACCATCATCCACCCACTGCAGGAAATACACCCTGTCGGGCAGGGCAGAAGAGGGAATCGTCAGCACAGGGGTGGCAATCCCGCCGTCGGATAGCGAAAAGATGCCCAGACCGTCCAGATAAGGGTACAGAGCGTACCAGCGTCCGTCCTCCGACAGGGCTTCCACTGAGTAGTCGCTCTTCGGCACTTCCACCCGACGCACAAGAGTGCCATCCTGCACGGAATAAAAGCTGAGTCCCTGAGCGTCGGATGTGGCGATTTCGGTTCCGTTTCGGCAGAATCTCAGCACGCTGAACATGCGCGGCGCCTGCCAGTTGCCCCTGTCTGCACCCGTCTCGGTATCAATCATGCGAATGACGTCCTCTATCGCCAGATAAAGCGTGCGACTGTCGGGAGAAAACCGCAGGGCGAAAATGGTGCCCGCATAATCGGGGCTGTCCTCGCCTGCAATCAATGCGCCGTCCGACAACCTCCAGAGTCGCCACGTATAGCCCAACCGCGAGTTCTGCCCGCCTACAGCCAGATAGTTACCATTCCCGCTGACGGCAATCACGGCGAAGAGGTATATATCTATCGGGAAATGACCGACCATGCGCCCGTCGGATGCCCGATACGCCTTCACCCCGCTGTCCGACAGGACGAACACCAGCCTGCCGTCGGGGGATAACGCCATCTCCCCTGCCTCTTCGACCTGCAGTTGCCTGACCAGCGCACCATCTGCGGTACGACGGATGGAAACCTGCATGGTGTAATCGGAAAGCGACACCGAAGCGTGCGCGAGGTAAACCCCATCGGCAGAGATGTCCGCCCCGGTAATCCACGGATTGCCTGCGATGGTTTTCAGCAGGCGCGGAGGCATGGTATGCCATAACTGCACTTCCGTCGGGTTATGTATCAGCAGGTATCTGCCATCGCGCGAAGCGCACAACCTGTCTGGCAATGATGGCACACCCATTTTATGACATGTGCTCTACACGTGTCAACAAGTCGCAACTGAGGTCAGGTCATCGTGACAGCGGAAGATGCCTATCATAACAGATCCGCTCAAGCAGTTTATGGAGTGCTGAAGCCATGCTTCAGCGGTCCCAAGCCCGTAACTGAAAGTTGCAGGGACGCGACCCTTCACACCAATGTGACCGCTTGCAATCTCCCTCCAGAAAAGGCTATACTCTGAAGCAGAACAGACCCGGAGGTGACAGATGCCAGCGAAGAAGGCTGAGCCTTTCAATGTACCATATTCCCTGCACACGCTGGAAAATGGCTTGCGCGTGGTGCTTTCGGAAGACCACAGTGTGCCGGTGGTGGCGGTGGTGGTGCTCTACGATGTGGGTGCACGCAACGAACCGCCCGGGCGCACGGGTTTCGCTCACCTGTTTGAACACATGATGTTCCAGGGCTCGGCGCACGTGAAGAAGGGCGAGTACTTCTCTTTTGTGGAAGATAACGGCGGCGTGCTGAACGGTATGACCAGCAACGACTTCACCATCTACTTCGAAATCATGCCCAGCAACCAGCTGGAGCTCGCCCTGTGGTTAGAGGCGGACCGCATGCGCTCCCTGCAGGTGAACCAGGAGAACCTCGACAACCAGCGCGAGGTGGTGAAGGAGGAGAAACGCCTGCGGGTGGATAACCAGCCCTTCTCCTACGCGCGGGGCATCCTCCTGTACGAGCTGGCTTACGATAACTTCGCGAACGCCCACTCGGTAATTGGCTCGATGGAGGACCTGGATGCGGCGACCTTAGAGGATGTGCAGAGGTTCTTCCGCACCTACTACGCTCCCAACAACGCCGTGCTTGCCATTGCAGGCGACATCGAGAGCGGACAGACGCTGGAGTGGGTGCGCAAACATTTCGGCGACATCCCTCCGCAGGAGCCGCCCCAACCTGTTGACGTGACAGAGCCGGAACGCGGACAGGAAAAGCGCGCCCAGTACACCGACAGGCTGGCGAACCTGCCGGCGGTGGCTATCGCGTGGAAGGTGCCGCCCCGCCACTCGCCCGAGCGATACGCGCTGGCACTGCTGGACCGCATCCTGTTCAGCGGTGAAAGTGCACGCCTGCATCAGCGACTGGTTAAACGCGAGAAGTCCGCGCTGAGCGTATCGGGCGGACTGGAAGACCGACGGGGTCCCGGCTTGTTCACCACCTTTGTGGTCTTCAAGCCAGACAGGAGCTTCGAAGCGATTGAGCACAGCGTTTACGATGAGATTGAAAAGGTGCAGCAGAAAGGCGTGCAGGCTCGCGAGCTGCAACGTGCGAAGAATCAGCTGCGCGCGGAACGATACCGGGGCATGTGGGGCCCGCTGTCCGGCTTGCAGACCCCGCTCGGACGGGCGATGGAACTGGCTTACCATACCCTGTTCGACGGCGACCCCGCGCTGATTAACACCGAACTGCAGAAATACCTAGACGTCACGGGCGAGCAAATACAGGAGGTAGCCCGGCGATTTCTGATACCGACCAACCGAACCGTTCTACACATCCTGCCCGGCGCGACCGGGGCGGAACAGTAGAGGAGGCAACCGTGAACAGAACAGCAGTTGTGACTACTCCCCCACCACCAGGGGCGCTTCGACCGCTGGTGCTTCCCAAACGTGAGGAGTTCGTGACCGTCGGCGGTTTACGTGTGATTCTGGTGGAGGATAGACGTGTTCCCTTTGTGACTCTGAGACTGGTTGTGCGTGCAGGCAGTGTCCATGACCCGGCGGAACTGCCCGGGCTGGCAGGGCTAACAGCACACTGCCTGACGCAGGGAACGCAGAAACGCAAGAGCTTCCAGTTTGCACGGGCGGTAGAAGAGCTTGGCGCCACGCTGGAGGCGCACGCGAACCGCGACTACAGCACGGTGTCGGCAACGGTGCTGGCAGAAAACCTGGATGCCCTGCTCCGGCTGATGGGCGAGACGGTCATCACCCCCGCCTTCGCCCCTGATGAAGTGGAACTGGCGAAAGAAAACACGGTCCAGACCCTGCGCTATCAGCGCACACAGCCCCACTTCCTTGCCCGCGAGCGATACGCCCAGGTGATTTTCGGCAAACACCCCTACTCGCGCATCGCGCCAACGGAAGAATCGATAGCCGCGATGCCCCCCGACACCCTGCGCGAGTTTCACGCCCGCTACTACACGCCAGACAACAGCCTTTTGGTAGTGGTTGGAGCGGTGGACGCAGAACATTTGCAGAAGGCGGTGGAGAAGGCTTTCGCGGGCTGGGAGCCCAGAGGAGTAACACATGAAACCCATGAGGCTCCCCCTTCGCGCACCCGGCGCACGGTACACATCGTGGACCGCCCCGGCTCGGTGCAGGTGAACCTGCTCATCGGGCATCTGGCGCCTCGTCCCAACGAACCCGACTTCCTGCCCCTGGAGGTGACAACTACCGCGCTTGGCGGGCGTACCGGCTCACGGCTCTTTATGAACGTGCGCGAGCAGAAAGGCTTCGCGTATGACGTCAGTTCGCACCTCTCGGAACATCGCGAGGCGGGCAGTTTCACCATGTCCGCCCAGGTACGACCTGAAGTGGCAGGTGAGGCGGTGGAAGAGATGCTCAAAGAGGTGGAACTGCTGCGCCAGTCGGGCATCACCGAAAAGGAGCTGGACAGCACCAAAAACTACCTGAACGGAGTCTTCTCCATTCGCCTGAGCACCCAGGGCGGTATCGCCGGCGAGATAATCGCCATTGAGATGCTGGAACTGCCCAGAGGCTACATGGAGACCTACCGCGAGCGGGTACAAGCCATCACTCCCGAGGTCATTCGTGAGGTGGTGCAGCGACGCCTGTTCACCGACAGGATGGCAATCGTGGCGGTAGGCGAAGCCGAGCAGATTCGCCCCCTGCTGGAACCTTTTGGCGAGGTGGAGGTAACTCCCGCGATGTAACTACGCCCCCTCCCGAAGCGGTCGGGAGGGGGAAAACGTTTCTACCAGCCGCGCGGCGCCAGCAGTTCCTTTTCTTCCAGCTGGCGGATGTCGATGCCCACCATCGGCTCGCCCAGGTCTTCCGAAATCTCGGCGAGAACCTTGGGGTCGTTGTAGTAGGTCACGGCATCCACGATGGCTTTGGCACGGCGCTTGGGGTCGCCCGACTTGAAGATGCCAGAGCCGACAAACACCGCTTCCGCGCCCAGCTGCATCATTAACGCGGCGTCTGCAGGCGTGGCGATGCCCCCCGCTGAGAAGTTAGGAACGGGCAGTTTGCCGGTGCGATGCACTTCCACCACCAGTTCATACGGAGCTTGCAGTTGCTTGGACGCGGACATCAGCTCGTCTTCGCGCAGGCTCTGGAGCCAGCGGATACCGCTCATCACCGCGCGCATGTGGCGTACCGCCTCCACCACATTACCTGTTCCTGCCTCGCCTTTGGTGCGGATCATCGCTGCTCCTTCGCCAATGCGTCGCAGTGCCTCTCCCAAATCGCGGCAGCCACACACGAAGGGAACCTTGAAAGCATGTTTGTTGATGTGGTGTTGTTCATCGGCGGGGGTCAGCACTTCGCTCTCGTCGATGAAGT